>JACCDO011904648.1_pt1 | contig 47828 bp, 34 predicted proteins | sample 7446101 | NCBI WGS metagenome assembly JACCDO01 (sample SAMN15323440, study PRJNA562643) | freshwater metagenome | isolation source: river surface water | place: USA:Blue River Watershed | collected 2017-08-16 | reverse complement strand
ATATTATCAATATTATCAATATTATCAGTTTGATTAATTATTTTAGATTTTTCTTTAAAATTAAATGTATTCAAATCGATAATTTCACTATCTAATTGATTAAAATTATTTTTAATTTTAAAATTACCAAAATCAAAAACAAATTGTTCCTCGATAGCGGATTTTTCTGTTTCTTTATTTAATTTTTTTCCAATAGTATTTTGGTCACTAGAGGAACTAGTTAATTGTGTAAGTTGATTATTTTTATTAGATTTCAAATTATAATTTTTATTAGAATTAAGTTCAATAAATATATCAGTTAAATCCGAATTAACGTCCAAATTATAAGGTTCAAATGTATTAATAATTTTTTTATTAGAAATGTTAGATTTGACTTGACCAACTTCTGAGCTTGATTCCGCATAATAAAATTTTTTATCTTTATTATTTCTATTTTTATAGTTAATAACTCGTGAGGCATCATCACCTAATTTTCTTTTAATTTCAGTATCATCAGACAAATTAAATATTGTAGATTTATCACCTGATCTTGATTTTTCATACAAAAAGCTTTTTTCTTCTTTATTTAAAAAATCTTTTTGATTAGGTTTATCAGAATTCAAAATTATTGTTTCAATTGGTTGTTTAGATTTTGAATTATTAATAATAGGAACAGAATCAGATTCACTAACAGAGTTTAAAACATATTGAGTATCAATATTATTTATACCTAAATTACAACTAGCTAATTCTAATTTACCAATACAATCGATTAATCTTTTATTTGAATCATTTTTAGATATTTTTACAGTATTGGTAGATTTGGTTGTTTCTGATCCAGAAGATTTTATATTTTTAACTTCATTAGATTTATTAATTATAAATTCTCTTAAAATAAATATTAGTGTACTAATTGATAAATTAGAGATAGTTTTAACTTTAATTTTGCAGTCACAATTAGGTAAATGTGATTTTTTACTATTAACAATGTTATATTCATTACATTTGTTAAAATAAAATAATTTTCCTGTTATAAAAAAATTAACAATAGTTTGTGTCTGAGTATCTTTATATTTTCTTTCAAAATAATTATAATCAAGATTAATAAAGTTTATAAAAAGTTTTTCAGATTTAACACAATTGAAAATCAATTTAATTTTATAATTTTTTTTAAAATAATCTCTAAACTCGTTGTAGTTATCAATATTATATTTATCTTTGATATACAATGGATCATATTTAAAATAATTATTGGTAAAAATCATAAGTTTTATAATTTGTTTTGATAAATCATCAGAATCAAAATTAATATTATAAATAAATTCATTTTTAAAGGAACTGTGAGTAGAATTATTTATTTTTTTATTAAAATTAGACATAATAATTATATATATTGATGAAATATAATCATTTTTAAAATAAAACTTAATTATTCCAAATATAAATTTATATCAAATGGATCTGGATGATCTAAATTTAAGTTAATATTTGGATCCGATATAATTTTACACATCGAATTAATTTTTTCAGTAAATTCAATTAAATTTTTATTTTGTGATAATAAAATCTTTATATAAATAGACAACTTTTCAATTTGAATATTATTAGGATTTGTTGGATCATCTAGATCACCTAAATTATCAGAATTATTACTTATTTTTTTCAAATCACTTGATTCATCTTTTTCTAGTCCAAGATTTTTAAAATATTCTAAATCAAATTTATTTATTGATGTATTGTTAATTGATGTATTGTTAATTGATGTATTATTAATTGATGTATTATTAATTGATATATTATTATTAGAATCCAAAACAAACTCATTGTTAATTATTTTGTTTAACTTCGAACCAACAGATTTAACTATACTTGATGTATTTGTGTTAATACTGTTTGTATTATTCATAGTAAAACTATTTATAGTATTAAAACCAAATGAATTATTTGACCAATTATCATAGTGAAATTGAAAATTATCAGAATCAGGACAACTAATCATACTGACATCTTCTCTAAAACTAACACTTTTGTTTGGTTTTGCAAAAATATTTTTTTCATCAACATTAGTTTTTTCCGATTCACTTTTTGATTTAAATTTTTTGAATAATAATGAATTAACATCAGAATAATTATCAAAATTTTTATCAAAATCATTTGGGTCTATATTAAATTTAAGATTTGAATCAGAATCTTGATTTGTATCAGAATTTAAGTAATTACATAAGATACTACCATTTGGATCAATCAGGTTTTGTATAAAAATAATTAGATGTGATTTAAATTTGGTAATTATTTTATTATATCCGATATCATTTTCAATATAAAAATAAATTTTTTTCTTAATACAATAATCAATTAAGTAATCAACTAACTTATTAATTTTATTAATTTTAATTTGTAAATTAGAATCTAAATCTTGTATTTCAATTAATTTTTTTAAAAAATTGTCAACAATATTTGATAATAATTTAGTATTTTTTATACTTTTTTTATCAAAATTATTTAGATTTGTTTTTTGTTTTTGTATAATATTAGATGTAATATTAGAATCCGTATTTTTCTTATTATTTTTTTTTGATTTTGTGTCAAAATTATAATCAGAATTAAAATTAAAATTATTCATTAAATAAAAATTACTTTTTATAAAAAGATTTAATAAAAAAAAATTAACAAATAGACAAATAAATAAACAAATAGACAAATTTAGTTATCATAATGTTTATATAAAAAATAAATAATACTAGTTATACCAAATGCAATCAAACCCAATTTAGCATTTTCCGATAGATATTCCCAATAATTAGTTATTGTGTAAATTAACATTAAAATACTGCCAATATTTAAACTCCATTTCATAATCCAATTAGCAGTTTTATTAGTTTTTTTTTCATCTGATAAATACACATATGCAATAACCAAACCTATTAAACTAACAAAATATATAACACCAACATAAGTATTTATTTGAATATTAGTATCATTATTATTTAAACTGATAATTTCAGCGAGTTTATTAACCAACAATACATAAAGTACTGTAATAACTGATATGATGATAAAATTAAAACCTCCAAGTTTAGAATTATTTTTCATATTAATATGTAATTAATACTAATTGATATAATTAATTTGAGAAAAATATAATTATATAACTAAGTTTTTGTTTATACATTGATCAATATAATTTATAATTTGATCGATAGTATCTGAAGTTATTTTTAATTCTATTAATGAATAATTTAATTTGTTTTTATATTCAATATAATTATCAAATAATTCAAACATCAAGTCTTTTTTATTTGTAATATTTGAACTATTTGTTAAAATCATATCCTGAATTTTTAAATAAGTGTAAAATATATTGGAGTAATATTCTGATAATTTTATTAAATTTGGTTCAAATATATCTCCAGATCCTATGAATTTTGCAGTTGATAATAAAATTATAAAAAACTTTTGTAAAACCTTATTTTTCCAACAATCTGAACATTTATCTTCACAAAATAAATTTGTTTTATTTAAAATTATACTGTCTGAGCCATTTTCTTTATTAAAATCATTTGATTTATCAATACTAAATGATTCATCTGAATCCTTTGTTTTTTCTATATTAACAGATACAACCGATCTAATAGATTTAACAGATTTAACAGATTTATCAGAACCATTAGATTTAACCGATATATCTGAATGTAAAGCTGTATTATTAGAACTGGAATTAGATAATTTTTCCAAACTAGAGTTACTATTAGATTTTGGATTTTTTTTGTTTAAAATATTGTTAGTATAATTTAAATTTTGAGATACACATGTATTTTGGTCAATTAAACTAGTTAAATAAGGATTAATTTCAATCATATATTTGGAAAAATTATAATTTATTTTTAATTTTGTTTTGTTTGAATTATCAACTCTTGAATTTAAATAATCAATATTATATGATACACCCAAATAAAAATTATTTATATCTGAATAATTCAAATTATTTTTAATTACCAATTTGTTTTTTATTTTTATAAATAAATTGATTAATTCATATGCAATGTAATAACCATGTACCAATATATTATTATTTTTACAATATCTATTCATTTCTGTTAAAAATAATATACCAATCAAATAATCTAAATCTTTAATCTCTTCTAAATTTATTTTATTTTTTGGATCCAAATTATTTTGCTCATTTTGATTAGAAATAAATTTAATTATATTTTCTTTATAGAGTTTTATTTTATCATTGAACCTGTTACTATTGTTCATAAAATATAATATGTCTAATCAAAATATTATCAAAAATAAACTTATTATTCGTTACATTTTTGTCTATAACAAATACTAAAAAAATAAATAACCAAATAATTAAATAATTAAATAATCAAATAATCAAATAATCAAACTTAAATTAGCAAATCAAGAGTTTTAGATGATCTAGTGATAGCGGTGTATAAACATCTGGAAGTTTCTTCAATATTATTGTTTTCGAGTATATCAGAAATATCGATAAAAACATTTTTAAAAGTGGATCCTTGAGATTTATGCACAGTAATTGAATAACCATAATTTAATTGTGCAAATTTATCTATAACATTATTTTGCCAGTCTCTGTATAATTTATTAATTTTTTTACCTACTTCTGCATGTAAATTACATTTAATCATGTTGTCAGTTTTCTTCATTTTATTAATTTCTTTATCACAGCTTTTTCTTAATTTTAATATTTGATTCTCATATTCTTCAATAATTTTATTAAAATCTTTTTCAGAATCAGGATGAACTGAATATATAGTATAAGTTTCCGAATTAGCCTCTGAAATTTTTAAATCAGACATTTTTTTAATATTTAGTTTAAATGCACTTATTTCAATATCTATCAATTCATTTATAGATCCTAAACGTTTTTTAAATTTATCATTTAGTTCCTGGGTAATCACATTGTTGTGTTTAAATTTTATTTTGTTAAATTTGTATTTTATATTTTCAATACTAATTACTTTAATTTGTTCTGATGTATAAAAGCTGACAAATTCTTTTTCAATAACTTTTTTCTTTTTATTTTCTTTTTTATCATCTTTATCATCTTTATTATCTTTATTATCTTTTTCATCTTCATCATCAGAATTATTAAGCAAATTAATTTTTTCGATTCTATGGAAATCATTAAAGATAAGTATCTCTCCTATTTCGAAATGTGCCAAATCTTTTTTGTTAAAAATTTTTTCTCTAACATATTGATTATACATATTACATTTTTTATTTGTCCAAGTTAAAATAATATTGTTGTCAAAATTAGATTCTTCTTTACCAGATTTAATTTTGTTTGATCCAATAATTTCAATAAATCTATTTAACCATTTTAATGTGTCTTTGGCTTTGATAGAGTATAAATTAATCCTTTTGGTATTATACTTGAAAACATTCGGAATATCTTCATTTTTTTTACTGAAAATCCATTTTCTATGATCATTAGATAATTCCATAATTTCCTTATTTTTAGTACGAATAATCTTTTCAAGGGTTAACGTGTTAATTTGTTTAGAAAATACTTTACTATCATTTTGATTAACAGGTGGTAATTGTGCTGGGTCACCAACATAAATAATTTTAACTTTAGAGTTAACAGGATTATTAATTTGATTTGTGATATCATTAATAATTTGATTAGATAACATAGAACATTCATCAACAACAATTAAATCATAAATAGTCCAATTAGGATCTACAGAGCTTTTGGCAAAATATTTTTCTCCAGTGTTGGGATCAATATAAGATTGATAATTAAGTAATCTATGAATGGTCATAATATCTATATTTTTTTCCAACTCTTGATTATCATTCAAATTGGCAAATAATTTTGATTTGGCAATATTAACAGCTTTATGAGTTGGTGCTGCGATAACAATACGCTTACATATTTTTTTATCAATTAAATCATGCATCAACTTTGTGACCATTGTAGTTTTACCGGTACCAGCATATCCAACAAGTAAAATTTCTTTTAAATATTTATCCTTTAATTGGTCGGGAGTTGATTTAATATAATCAATCAACTGATTATATATTAAAGTTTGATCTTCAGTCAACATTATTTTATTATTGGTTTCATCTTTTTTATCATGTTTTATATCATGTTTTATATCATGTTCAGAATGTACATTTTCATCATAATCAGATAGTAAATTAGATTCCATGAATAATAATAATAGAATATATATAAGTATATAATCAATTTTTTATCTAATTAAATTATAAAAATGAGTAAATATTTAAAAAATGATATATGTAATTTTGAAATAGAATTTGATTTAGATCCAAATAATAAAATTGATATCTTATGTACATGTTTTTTTAAAATGAATGAACATTATAAAAAATTTAATCACTATGTTAATGGTTTAATAAGATTAATTGATTTAGTAAATTCACAATCTAAATATAAATTAAGAATTTTTATTGATCAAAATGTTAGAGATGATGAATATATATATAAATTGTTGAAATCTTCAGATAAAATACAGATCGTGGTTTATAAATGTGCAAATTATATGCAAGGTAAATATCACGTAGATTTATTTGGATCACTTGTTCGTTTATTTCCATTATTTGATTTTGATAATAATGATTCAAATAATGTGATAGTTATTGATGTTGATATATTACCAGAAGATATAAAAACTCTTAAATCAATAATTTCCTTGGATATTACTGATAAACAAATAATTGGAAAAGGTAGAGCTGAAGATTTGATTATCAAAAAAATTCAACCACATTTTTATTGTAATTTGTGTGGGTTTTTTAATAAAAAATATTCTAAAAAAATAATTACTGATTTTATATCTAATGCTGAAAATATAAAAGATGTTGGTTTATATGGTGTACGAAAAACACCCTTTGGATTTGGAGTTGATGAATTATTTTTGAATAAATATTTTATTTATTATGATAATAACAAAAATTTATCAGATGTCAAATTAGGAGTTATATTTAATTATGATATGAATTGGTTTTTATATTATTATAAAAAAGATTTAATGTTGGAATCTGAAAGAATAACTAATGAATTGTTAAAATTAATTTTAGGGAAATTTTATAAAAAAGGTATGGATACAAATAAAATGTTTAATTATATTGATAGAAATATATATGGTAAAAATGATTCAAATTATGTTAAAAGATATCTGAGTGATAATTTTTATAGATTAATAAAAGACTTGGTAAAATCAAAAATAGAATGGTTTGGTAGAACTAATATGGAACTTATAGATAAATATTATAGAGGTATTTATTCATCAACATCTATTGTTTATTTTAACCCCGAGACATATGAAATTAAAAATGTAATTAATATTCCAAATTAAATAATCTTATTAGGATAATTACAAATAACAAATAAAAATACTAAATAATAAATAATAAATAATAAATAAAACCGGGTTCAAATTGTTAAAATAAATTGAAAATATATTAAATAAAATGATAGTGATAATTATGGCAGGAGGTCTTGGTAAAAGAATGGGTTCAGATTTACCAAAAGTACTTCATCCAGTAGTTCATTTAAGTGAACCACACAAATTAAAACCCATGTTAATACGTGTAATTAATACAGCCAAAGAACTAAATCCTGAAAAAATTTTTATTATAGTTGGTAAATTTAAAGACCAAATAGTTAATTCAGTAAATAATTTTATTAATCAAGATACAATAAAATTAATAGAATACGTTGAACAAACTGAAGCATTGGGAACTGGTCACGCAGTTAAATGTGTTTTACCTTATTTAACTGAATCAAATGTCAAATGTATAATATTATCTGGAGATGTTCCAATCATTTCTACTGAAACATTAAAAAAATTAATTGGTTTTGAAAATGATCTAACAAATAGATTGTTAGTAACCAATTTAGAAGATCCTACAGGATGTGGGAGAATTATTTTACAAGATGGTAAAATAATAAAAATAGTTGAACAAAAAGACTGTACAGAAGAAGAAAAGCAAATTAAACTGGTAAATTGTGGGATATATCAAATTAATTCTAGAGACTTACATAATCTTTTACCAAAAATAACATCAAATAATAAATCAAATGAATATTATTTAACAGACATAGTTGACTTAATGATTACGAATAATGTTGGGATTGAATATTATGAATTACCTGCACACAAACATTATGAAATAAAAAATGTTAATACACAAAAAGATCTTTTAGATTTAAATAATTTTATTTTGGACATGAGATAAAATTATCCAAGTAAATATTCATTAATAGTCATGCCACAATAGTCTTGAGGACTTGATCTATAATCAACAGGTTGATATATACCAATTTCCACACTTTGTTTTAGAAGGAAAGTAAATATTTTTTTAAATAATTCAGTATGACCAAATTCTGGACATCCTACATGACCCATTTCGTGAATAACCACATACATTAAAGTATTAATATCATGAATATTCGAAAGAATCTTATCTCTTAAACAAAAAACTATTTTTTCACCTTTATTAACGGTATAACTAGTATATTTTTCATCAGCACCAGTTTCCATTATAACAATATATTTGGTTCTTCTAACTAAATCTTTAATATAAGACATATTTTCAGGAAACTTATCTTGATTATCTTTAAGATAATTTATCAACTTGAACATTTTTTGTTTAATTATAGCTAATGTATTTGCAGACTGTAATTTATCTGGTAAATTTCTAACCCAATAATCTTCATTATCAATAGTTGATTTTACTTTAATTAAACTGTCTGATTTATAATTTTGATAGTAAATCAAATATATAGATGAAAATAGTAATAATATTATAAAAAATAGTAGTAACATTTATATAAATAAAACAGATTATAAAAAAATATATAAAAAGTTTTTTTATTTATATAATTATATTATATAACATAATATGGGTTCAAGTCAATCTGCTCCAGAAAAAAAAAAGAGTCCAGAAGAAAAGTACAATAATACTGTTTCTAATGTAAAAAAACTTTTTGAAAATGAAAATGACAATGTTGTTGATTCTTTACAAATAACTGAATTCGAAGTAAAAGAACCAGTTAAAGCTAAAGAAATGTTACCTGGATTTAATACTCAAAGACTTAGTAAAATGGAATCAGGACAATTTGGTGGATCAATTGGTGGATCTAATGTAGATACATCAAGAGAAGTAAGAATTATTCCTGATAGACACCGTTATTTAAAATATGATATTTTTGATCAATTAGAAATGAAAGGTGGTGATCAAAGTAAAACAAATACTGAAGAATCTAATCAAGCCTCAGAATCTATTGATAACGTTAAAAATGTTGTTATGGAACATTTAAATAATCTTAAACAAAAGAGCTCACAATTAAAGGGAGGAAATGGTTGTGGTTGTGAATCAGGTAAATCAGCTAAAGGTGGTGCATTAGATATTGGTTTTGATGCTTCTTCCTCAACATCATCAGATTCATCTTTTGACAGCACTAGTGAAGATTCTTCATCTGTTTCTTGGGAATATGGTAAAACCAGATCCAAGTCAAAATCTAAATCTAAAGCCAAATCTAAAGCCAAATCTAAATCAAAGGCCAAATATACTAATGATGATTCAGATTCCAATTTTATTATTGATTCTGACTCTAGTGTAGGTGGTGGTGACCATGATAGTAACAGAAGAAGAAACAGACGTAGATATGAAGAAAATGACGAAGATGATTCTTCATCAGATGAAGAAAAAGAAGAAGAAAATGAAAGAATAAGATTAGATACTTCAAATGAAGAAGATGAAGAAGATGAAGAAGCTGATGAAGGATTATCAATTTTCCCTTTTAATTCTTCTGATGTTAAATCAAGTGTTTCATCAAGAAACTTTAAAAATTTAAGAAGAAGAGTTTAAATTTTTCTGTACAATTTTATAAATATTTATAAAATTTATTCAAATTATAAAAATTTATTTAGTGATATCCAATTTAAAATTCAATTACTAACGATTTTTTATTATTTTTAATATTATTTTTCCTTTTTTTAATTTCTTCATCTGAAGAATCATCGTCTTTATTTGTTTTTGTTGTTTTTGTAGTCTTTGCTGTTTTTATATTCTTTTCTGTTTTATTTGATTTTGTCGATTTTTTATTTTTATCGGTATCATCATTTTTTTCAGATTTATCATTTTTTTCAGATTTATCATTTTTTTCAGATCTATTAATTTTAGATTTTGACTTTTTATTTTTTTTATCAGATTTTTCAGATTTTTCCATTTGTTCCAATTCTTCTAATTCTTCTAATTCTTTTAGATCTTCAAGTAATTCATCAGTTGAAGACTTTGTCATTTGAGAATCATCTGATTTGGTTGATTTGATTGATTTATTTGACTGAACAGATTGATTAGATTTGTTATCAGAATTATCTTCTTTATCTTGATTATCTTGTTTATTAACAGTATTATCACATACATAATCAAATACAGAACTAATATTTTTTCTTCGATTTATTTCTTTATTGATATAATTTTCAAAAAGTCTTTCAGGATTGTGTGCAATTAATTCAAGGAATTGAATACTTGGTTTCATAATTTGATTGGTTATATAGAATAAATAATCCAAGTCCAATTTATTTTCCAAAACATATTTGGGATCTTCTACACGATCACCTTGTAAATTAACCTTACCTTTTGGTACGATATAAACGAAAGGTACTCGTTCATTAATATCCGGTTTATTACCAGGATCACGAACTCCAATTCTATCTGCTAAAACTGCATGTACGATTGAACTTCTGTTTTTATATGATCCTTTTAGTGTTTTACTTATTACGAATTTATCAATTGGAAATTGACCTCTTAGAATTTTTTTAACTAAGGCTCTAGTATAATCAATAGAACCCTGATTACGATCCAGAATACTTTTTTCACCAGGTTTACCGTTTAAAATATAATCAACGATACCACCAACAACAATTTTAACAATTTTAGCGTTATCACGACGTTTAAGTACGATACCCATACTTTTTTGTTTAAATGATTTGTCATCATCTTCATACAAATTTCCGACATATTTCTTTTTAGCTAAAATAATAAAAGGCCATAGTGTTTTTTCATAAACTTGTTCTTCAGGTTCTGGTAAAATCTTACAAATAGTTGCACCAGCTAATTTACCAATTTCAATACAAATAGGTAATACATCTCTATCTGTTCGAATTTCTTTGGTTTCAATATGATGTATTTTAGGTGTAAAGAATACTGAATCGGTATTTTTAACTATCATTGGACCAATTCCTGCATGGAAATGACCAATATCAGTTTCCAAGTCATAAACATAATCATAAATCATACCCAAATCATTAATTTGTATAACTTCATCAAATTTATCATAATCATCTGGTCTGGTTTCATAACTTGTAATTGTAATTAATTTATTGACACTATTAAATTTTTCAATTTGAATTGTCACATAATAACCTTGTGCTCTACAAACATAATATAATTCTGAGGCCTTGACAAGTCCAGTTTTATCATATTTAAAAGTAAATCTTAAAATACCATCTTGATTATAATGATAACCACAATTTGTAACAAAGTTTTCGAGACAACAAGCTAAATTATTATGTCCTTTAATGGTTCTGAATCCCTCAAATTCTTTGTTATGTAATAATTTTGTACCAATTCCACATTCTGTAGGTTTAATTTGATTACCTAAATGATCTAACAGCGAATGATCCTCAGTTACTTTCACATAACTATGTTTGGTAATAATTTCAAATACACGTTTATTAGTTTTGTGTCTGATAACTCTTTTTATATTAGACCAACCTTTATCAGTCCATACTTTAAAATTGATAAAATTATCTTGTTGTTTATCACTAAGTCCCTGAACATCGGGTTTAAAATAATGATATGAATTCCATTCTTTACCAATCGATTCAACTGGTAAAATAACTACTTGATTATTTTGATCCAATAGAATAATTGGAGTATCTGGAGTTACCGAATCACCATAAATTACTTGAGGTTGAACACGATATTCTTGATTAATAAGTTCTTTTACAGTAAAATAAAAGTAATTAATAAAGTCTTGTTTAGTATTTCTTTTAGCCCATGGTTCAGACCATTTTTTATCAGCAATTGGTTTAAGATGGTAAACATCTTTTTCAAATACTTTTTCAGCACAAAGATCGAATTTTTCCCGCGATTCCATTGCATAATTAATCAAATCACCAAATGCACCTTCGATAAATGCTTTGGATAATTCTAACATCTTACGACCTGTAGCTGTTGTTGATGCAGCTAATTCTTTCATATAAATTGGTGATGTTGGTGCACCTACTTGACCATATAAACTATTTGCTGTAACTTTATAGGCTAATTGTAAACCGTCATAAATAGCTGCAGAAAAATGATCACCAGATGCTTCTGCTTTATTCATTAATTTCTTAGTTGCACTACGTTTATCAAGTAATTCAATTAAAATTAATGGTAGAATTCCTTTTGTACCATCTTGTTTTTTAGCAAATCTACAAGTTGTAGTTGTACCATCATTGTTATTATAAGTAACTGTTTGATAGTCATAACCATCTAAATTATCATATTTAGGTTCCATTACAAAACATTCTTGAGAGATATTTACCAAAATCATAGATCTTGGATACAGACTTGCATAATCTAAAACTGGTATAGGTTCATAATGGACTCCTTTAACTGGGGGAAATACAATTGCTCCTTCATACCCAGTATTTTCTTCTTGTTCATCATCATCAGAATCATCACCTTTTTTGATTTTTTTAAATTTATCATCTTCTTTAGGAGGTTGTTTAACTTTTAGTTTGGGCATAATATGATCAAGTTCTCTGCATTTTTTAGATACAAGTGAGAAAATCTTTACACCTTGTCCTCTCATAAAAATATAACTAAGAGGTACATGACAAACGTTAGACATACCAATATTGTTGTTCAATACTTGAATTTTTTGCATTAGTTTTGTTACAAGTACACAATCCATAACGCAGTATTTGGCAATTATACCTCTGTCTGCATTAGATCCACGTTGTAATTTGAATAGTTCTTTAGCAGATACATCATCCTTAGCATGACACCAAAAAGTTTTATTTTTCTTTTTTGTAGCACCATCATGTTTTTCAGTATAAAATGCTTCTTCAGGAATAGTTCCATTCAGATGCATTTTGAATAATTTATCAGATACTTTTTCAATTTTGATAATTTTATATTTTTTGTCATGCTTGTTTTCTGTCAAACCATCATCCCAAGCTATATTAATATAATCTTCTTCCTTAATACCATAATCACTTTCTGTATTAATGATACATCCATCAGATTTTTCTTCATATCCAACAATTTTTTCTTTAATAAAATTTGATGCGACGAAATCTAATTTGTAACTATCTAATTTATAATCTCTCATAGCTACTTTCATCAAATCAATAATAACTCTTCCATTCATTTCAAAATATTTTAGTAAATTATCACCAAGACCTGAACTCGAAAGCTGTTTTTCTTTGTATTCTGAAACTTCTCCTTTTAATCTTGATAATTCTGAAAATCTTGGTAATATACCTAATTTTTTGGCACGATCATGTATATATTGAAAATCGAAACCATTAATGTTATATCCTGTAATTATATCTGGATTCATTTTTTGAATTAATTTTGTCCAAGCTAATAATACTTTTTTCTCATCATTATATGATTCTACATCTACATCTTCTAATCCTTTTACTTTTTCACATCCTCCTAATGTTATTATATGTTTGTAAAATGGTTCAGATTCTCCGTAATATGAGAAAACAGTACCAATTTGAATAATTGGATCACAATCATTAGTTGCAACTGGGAAATTACCAGATTCACTCATACATTCAATATCGTAAGATGCTATAACAAATTTTTGAATTGAATTATTTTCATGTGGATTTAAATTTGTCCAATCTGTTCGTACAGAAATATCACACCAAGATGTATTTTTATCCATACGGGTATATGAATCTATTTTTACCCATCCACATGCATTTAATTTTCTAATATGCATACAACGAATAAAAGGTTCAATGTTTGATTCATATAATTTTAATTTTGTCGGATTCTTAAAAAGATAACTGTATGTTATTTTATTTCTATCAATATAATTTTCAAATGCTTTGAATGACTTCATATTTGTAAAAACAAGTCTGATAAATTTGCAATCTTTATATGCTGTAAATCCATAAAACTTTTTCTTTTGGACAATGTCAAATGTTTTAAATCCTTTTAATATTATCGGATTTGTTATACAACTTTTTAAGTATGATACAAAACTATATGCTTTTGTGTTATTCCATTCCATTGGAACTTCCACATAAAAATATGGACAGAAATTGTCAACATTTACATATATTGATTTTCCATTTTCTGTTCTTCCAAATAATCTAATTTTATAACTAAGTAACTTTTGTTTTCCCAATTCTTTTTCTAATTCATCGTCACTACCTGATTCGGAATTAGGTTCATCATAATCCTCGACTGGTTCTTGAAATTGACTCCAATCTATTATTTGAAATATTAAAGGATTTTGTTTCTTTACTTGGGGTGTTTCATTTGGATTATCATTTGGATTATCATTTATCTTGGTAATATCTTGATCCTTATTTGAAGTAGACATAAATCAAATATTGATATAGTATAATATATATATAATTATATATATTCAAGTTTTTTCATTTTTTTCATTTTTCACTGTATTATATTTAGTTAATAAATGATTTTAAACATTGATTATATTATTAATTAAACTATACAAAATGGAATGTATAATAAATACAGATAATACAGATAATATTGATATAAGTAATGAACCAAAAATAAGTCAAGATTTAAAACTCGAGAAAAATATATCTTTGGATAATGATATAATTTTGGAACAAACAGAATTAATTGAACCAGATGATAAGAATGTGATAGAAGATGATCCATGGGAATCTTCAATAAATGATAATAAATTTTATATAAATAACAGAATTGCAAGAATATTTCCAGTTATAAAAAATTACAGTTCATATGGTAAAATAAAAATAGATGATGATTCATTTAGTTATATAACAATAAGAGAAGTAGCTGATTTTATTTCTAAAATAATATCACATCATTTACTCAAATATAATATCAATTCATTAAAAACATCTATTATAGATTATACAGCAGGAGTTGGTGGAAATGTATTATCTTTTTCAAAATATTTTAAAAAAGTATTTGGAATAGAATTATCAAAAATTAGATCAGAATATTTAGAAAATAACGTTCAAGTATATGGATTTAAAAATATTCAAGTATTTAATGAATCATCACTAGATTTTAATGAAAACAAGTTGTCTGAAATAAATCCATCAGTTGTATTTGTAGATCCTCCATGGGGTGGAGTAGATTATAAAAACTCTGATTCATTATTATTAAAACTAGGTGATATGAGTATTGAAGAATTAATTATATCAATCACAAGTAAATTTTCAGTATTATATAAGAATAAATTTTCACATATAGAAGATATTGAAACAAGAAAAAAATATGAATATTCAAATTATAATAACAAATTTATTGTATTAAAATTACCTAAAAATTATGATATCGAATATTTTTATAATTATATTAAAAACAATTTTTCTTTTGAAAATTTTATACCAAAAATCTATCTTTATATTTTAAATAAAATGTTAATAGTTATAGTCGAACTATCATATTTAACAAAGATATAGTATATTTTTATCTTTAATTTTTTTAATCAATTTGATTTTAGAAAAATTTAGAATTTATACATCTATCATCTCATACATTGCGATATATGCGGATGATGTATCAATATTAGTACCATTGTAACGATATACACTTGAATCATTAAAGTGATACCAATTTTGAGGATCAATTACACCAGCACAATCAGCAGTATAGTGACCCATATGCAGATTACCAGAATGATTACAAATTCCCTTAAGTGCATATCTATTACTTAAACGTCTATCAGTGTTTAAAGAATGATCCATATAAGGATTTAAATCCAGTTCCATAGGAATAGTTACATCTGTGTCATCCTTGTCAGTAATAATTTTACCATGTCTAAATTCTTGAACAAATCTTTTTAAGTGTACAAATAAAACTCTTGGACATTTATAAATTTTTACTTGAGATACTGCCCTCGAATTCTCTTCACAAAAAGAGCATTTATATTGATCAATATTTTCTTGTTTTGTATAATCGTGAAATCCTTCTTGAATTGAATCTTTAACAGGAATACTTATTGCATATGTAGATTCATATACTGTAGAAATTTGTCGACATTTAGGATTCCCACAAATTTTTTCAACTTTAACACAGGTCAATAAGTCATATATTAACGAATTGTATCTTGGTTTAATCGTTTTGATTATGTAATTTAGTGACTCATATTTTTCCACAAGATGTCTATTTGCTCTTTTATATTCTGTAATATCATTAATGATTTGTCTTTTTTCTTCAAGAGTTTGGGCATTTTTAATTTGACTTTTAGCCTGTTTTAATACAGTACAATGATGTAAAACTTCTGGAGGTACATTGTTAATTACTGCATCTGATTCCACACCATTCTCTTCGATAAATAATTCAATAACTTTTGTTAAAAATTCATGTGCATCTTGGTGCCTTCGTCCCCTGAAATTTTCCATTTTATGATCTAAAACTCTTTTAAAAAAGTCTGGAGTTATTACGGAAGAACCTTTCAAATAAACTGTATTTATTATTTCACCAAATTCTTTTAGTAAACTAGTTTGTCTAAATTGTTCAACATCTGATTTTTTAAGAACAACTTCAGTTCCATTTTTCTTCTCTTTTTCTATGATACGTTCAATCGAAGCTCTCTCTAAGAAAGTTTCAAATTCAGATGTACCATTTCTACGAATAAAATGATTAACAAATGCTCTGGATGATTTTAGTAGTTGTAAGATAGAATTCATATAACAGGTGTTACCTATATTAACGAATCCTACCAAACCGATTTTGTATGTATCTTCTTGGTTCATTTCTTGATTCATGATATTTTATTATATTGTATTATTTAACTTATTATAATATTATAATATCAATTTTTTACTATAATATTATATTATAACAAATGAATAAAGTAGAAGATTTTTCCAATATTGTTGTAAAAAATCCTGATAATCAATATATTGTTGATGAATTCATTAGATATTATATGTTTATTTATAGTGGTTATACCACGTCTGAAAAGTCATCTAAAGAAAATTATTATAAATTACTTGTTATTAAAAAAGTTATTGGTATTATTGCTGGATTTAAAAAAGAAATAACTTCTGGTAGTCAATTGGGTGAAATTAAAGGTATTGGTGAAAAAACAGTTAAGCGTATTGATGAAATTATTAATACTGGCAAATTATCTGAAATTAAAGAAAAACAAAATCAAGTATCTGCCGTTAAAGAACTTTCATCTATTTATGGTATTGGACCAACTAAAGCTTCATATTTTTACGAAAATTTTAAAATTAAAACTATTAAGGATCTAGTTAAAGCTGATTCTAAAGGTATTATTGAATTGACAAACCAAATGAAATTAGGTATCAAATATAAAGATACATTATGTGAACGTATTCCTAGAATTCTTATTACTAGATTAGAAATATTTATTCAAGAACAATTAATCAATCTTGATATCAATTATATTTCTGTAGTTTGTGGTTCCTATCGTAGAGGTAAAGATTTCTCTTCTGATGTTGATGTTTTAATCACTAATAAAAAATTAACTAATAAAAAAGATACAGGATTTTATTTAAAACAAGTTCTTGATAAATTAGAAAAATATTTTATTCTTGATAAATTAACTGAAAGTTATAATACACATTTTCAAGGTTTCGCTTCTTTTAAAAAAATTCCTGATCTACCCAAATCATATAATAAATCTGATTTTGATGTTAATAAAAATGTTATTCGATTGGATGTTATTATGGTTCCTGAAAATTTCTTTTATCCTGCACTTATGCATTTTACTGGATCTGGAGTTTTTAATCAAAAATTAAGATTACATGCTAAAACTTTAGGTATGAAACTTTCTGAATATGGTCTTGTTAAAATTGACAAAACTACTGGAAAAGAAAAACAGATACCTATCAACTCTGAAGTTGATATTTTTGATGCATTATTATTAAAATATATCCCCCCTGAAAAAAGATAATATTTTTATAATAATAGCAATTTAATTAAACTTTTGGATGAATTTATTTTACAACTTGGATATAAGTCTGCAATCATACATAATTCTTCATTTTCTTCAGACATATATATTATTGTGTTATTGATAATTATTTTACCATTTGTAATTAAATTTTTGTTACCTGTATCAAACATATATTTACTCCCTTTTATTATTCTTACTTTTGATGATGACTTTTCTTTTATACCTAAACATATCGAATTTACATATTGGTATAAATTTGATTCATCTACATCTATACATATTGAATAATTTATAATATTGTTTCCCTTATTTAAATTTATAAATGATATTTTTGTATTAGAATTATCATTTGAATCTGTTGTAAAATCATTAAAATTATCATCAAACATTAATCCTATGTATTTTTTATTTTGATCCTGGTTTTTTGGATATGATATACTATATGCTCTTATTGTAGTCATCAATAATTGTGATGGTAAATTTGATATAAAATTGGACTTGGTTGACTGGTTATTTATAGGTTGATTTATTGGTTGATTTATTACTTGTTTAACTACGTTCGGTTTTAAAACATTGTTTTTAACTTGATTAGTTTTTACTAAATCTTTAAAATTTTGTTTTGTTTCAAGCAAATTAGATTGTTTAACATTAGTTGGTTTAACATTAATTTGTTGTTTAACATTATTTTGTTTAACATCTTGTGTTTTTAAACCAACATTTTCTTCGGATTTATATTTTAATTGATTGTCAAGTTTATTAATTTTAACATTTAAATTTTCAATTAACCTATATAAATCTTTATTTGTATTTGTTCTAGAACTAATATTCATATTAAATATATTATTATTTTATAAATTATTTTTTAATCATTAAATACAATAGTTATTAAATTACTAGTTTTATTAGTTATTTTGATCAATCAATTCAAAAAGTTCATTATTAATTTTTTTAACTATATTTTTAAAGTTTGATTCATCTATTTCAGTATGATAAAGTATTTTTGGATCTATATCTAATTTTTTAAGTAAATCATTTTTTCTTTCATCTAAATTTTTTGAATAATATCTTATGAATGTCATATACTTATTATATTGTAAGTCTGATTTAATTTCTGGAAAATCTTTTGAAAACTGATTTATTATATACCAATTTATATAATCAATTGGGTTAGTTTTTTTTTCATCAACTAATAATAATTTTGTTTCCAAATATATTAAACACCAAGCTAAACAATAACCAAATGGATCACCATAAACTTTATTATATTTATTAAACTCATCACTTCTTGCTTGAAAACCAGGATAAGATTGTACAAATTTAAATTCAAATGCTAATGGATTACAAATCTTTTTCTCAATCATTGAGTTAATGTCACGAGAATTTTTATAATTTATTTCACCATATGGTTCAAATCTTTCTACAATTTTATTATGATTATCTATCAAAATAATATTTGCATGTCTTAAACCTTCTGTTGTAGGAGTGTCTAGTAAATTTATCGATAATCTTATTAACATAAATCTATTTGATTTTTTAGATTTTGCAGATTTTAAATAATCTTTAGAATTATCAATAATAAATCTAATTAAATTTTGGTCAAAATAATAATTACAAGAATTTTTCCAAATTATTATATAGGGAACAAATGCATTAAAGTGTTTAAAATAATTTTTAAAAAATGATCCAATATATTTGTTGTTATTTGATAAATTAATTAATTCAATTTGTTTTTGATTATATTTTGAATCTTGTATGTAATATGGTATTATTATATCTTTGTATTTTTTTAACATAATTGTAGTGTATAACATGTTGTGTATCATATCTGAATTAAATATACCTATATCAGTAGATGTTAACAATTTTGAATAATTAATATTAATTTTATAAAATTGTTTAACTTTATCATCTTCTAAAGTAATACCATCAATACTTTGATCATGTATATCTATAATATCAGATAAATCAATTGATTTATTTTTTTTTATAAATTTTTTCATAAAACTATCATTTGATTCTGATTTTACCAACTCATTTAACATTATAAAAATATTTTCATTTTTATAATTTTTTATTGTTTTAACATTTGATTTTGACAATATATCAAAAATTAATTTAATCAATGAATTAATCGGGTAATTTGTCTGTACTGATATTTCTTTTATTTTTTTAACAAAATCAAATAAAAAATTATTATCTGTATTTGTAAAATATATGTAATTTATCTTTGGTATCAGATAATTTAGCACAAAAACATTTTGATTTGCTAACAAATAGTCTATACAAGTTAAAGTATTTGAATCAGGATAAATATCTAAATTTTTAGGATTTATATATTTGATTATATCCAAAAGTATTTTTTCACTTTTAATTCCCATACAAATTTTATTAATCAGTAAAGTATTTTCTTCAGCATCTAACTCATAAATTAATTTAAGTATTAATTTAATTTTTTCATATATTTCATTATCTAAATTTGTAACAATAATATTTGTATTAATATTAATAATTGATAACAACAAATCGATTGAGTTGTTAAGATTTTTATCTTGATTTGTTATTAATTCTATTAAATATGATCTATCTAAATTTTCAATCAATTCAATTATTAAATCATAAAAATAATTAATTGGAATTATCATTTGAAATAAATTTATTTTATTTGTATTTTTAAAATTTAATATTTGTGGATACTCTTTAATTAATTTTGATACAAATTCAAATTCATTGTTTTCTAACAATACTTTCAAACTATTTTTATAATTTTTATTGTTGAATCCTAATAAAAATATATTCGACTTTATAAATTTTAATTCTTTCGGATTTTTTATTAATTTTATTATGTTTTTTGTTATGTATAACTCTATCATATCTACTTGCTCTAAATATTTATTTATCTTTTCCATTTGAAGCTATTTTAAACTCTAATTATAAAATAATATTTTTTAATCACTTTTATATAAAAATAATTAAATTAAAAGATTTTTATTCACATATTTTTTTGATTTAGTATGTGAGATTTGTTTACATTCTGCATGAAACAAAAAGTCTTTGGTTAACATTGTAGGCAATGATGGCAGTGTAGAAGAGCATGGCTTCCATTGATTTGTACCATTCAACACCAGATTCGCTTGACATACCAGTGTTGGCACCCCAGACCTTAGATAAGATGTTAACTAAGAGAAGATAGATAAGAACCATTAAGATGGCAAGTGTGATTGAGCATTTCCAGTCAATATTCATATTTGTATATATTATAAGTTTTGAAAAAAATTATTTTAAAAAAATATTTTATAATTATTTCTTAATTTGTTTTATAAATATTTTATAATTATTTGTTAATTTGTTCTATAATTTTTATCTTTTAAAATTCATTTATATTGGATAAATAAAATTTTAACTTTATTTCAAATACTTTATACTAAAAAAATCGTTATATTTAAATTACTATACTTAATAATTACTATATTTTATTATTACTTTTTAAATATCCTTATACTAAATTTTAGGCACTACAAGTCAAACATACTTCATCTTCTTTGTTTGATCTCTTTTGTTTAATATTTTTTTCAACATCAATATCAATACCAAATTTAATTGCTTCTGTTGCTGGTCTTGATTTTAGATAATACATACCTGTTTTTAATCCCTTTTTCCATCCATACATGTGTGATGCAAATACTTTTGCCATATCTGGTTTTTCCCAAAATAAATTTAAACTTTGAGATTGATCTATAAATATACTTCGGTCTACACTTTGATCTACTATTACTTTTTGTTTGAGATCATATGCAGTTTTATATTTATCTTTAAGATTTTGAGGTATATCTAATTTTTGTACAGAACCATTATCATAAATTAATTCAGAATAAATTTGTTCATTCCACATATTTATCTTTTTAAGATCTTCTACTAAATATTTATTTATAACTACATATTCACCTGCTAATACTTTTCGCACATATAAATTAGTTGTTACTGGTTCAATACTTTCTGTATTATTCATAATTTGTGCTGTACTTGCTGTTGGCATCACAGTAGTTAATAGACTATTTCTTGTACCGAATTCTTTGATCGATTCTATTAAATTATCCCAATCATATCCTAATTCCTTATCTAAATCACGTGTTGTTTTACCAGCTAGATGGAATTGAAGTAATCCTTGTGAAAATGGTGATCCTTTAAATGTACTGTAAGGACCATATTTTTTAGCTAATTCATTTGATTTTGTTAGTGCGTTGAAATAAATACATTCGAATATTTGACGATTTAATTTGGAAGCATCAACTGAATCAAATGGATATCCTAATTTAATATATGTATCAGCTAATCCTTGAACACCTAATCCAACCGGTCTATGTGAAAAATTAGATTTGGCTGTTTCTGGTACTGGATAAAAGTTCATATCAATTATATTATTTAAATTATGTACTGCCATCTGGGCTATTTGACCAAGTTTTTCAAAGTTATATACACCATTTTCAACAAACATCGGTAAGCAAATTGATGCTAAATTACAAACAGCGATTTCGTCTGCTGATGAATATTCCAAAACTTCGCTGCATAAATTTGAACACTTAATTGTGCCTAAATTTTTTTGATTAGATTTCTCGTTTACATGATCTTTGTATAACATATATGGCATTCCTGTTTCGATTTGTGATTCGATAATCTTGACAAATAAATCACGTGCTTTAATTTCTTTGATATATTTCCCTTGTTTTACATAAGAATAATATAATTCGTCAAACTTAGACCCATATGCTTCTGTTAATCCAACACATACATCTGGGGTCATAAGATACCATGGGCCATCTGATTCAACCGCTCTCATAAATGCATTGGGAATCCATAATGCCAAGAATAAATCACGAGCTCGTAAATTTTCATCACCTGTATTTTTTCTCAGTTCAATAAACTCAAATATATCTGAATGATATGGTTCTAGATAACAGGCTACGCTTCCACTTCGCTTACCGGATTGGTTTATATAGCGGGCGACGCTTTCGAGAACTTTACATAGAGGAATTATACCATTAGATGATCCACCATTAGACTTTATGAGTGCACCATCAGCTCTAACATCTGAAAGATTTACACCGATACCACCAGCCCATTTAGAAATTTTCATAATATCTGAAATAGTTTTACTAATACCGTCTAAATCATCTGAACATTGTAAAAGATAACAAGATGATAATTGAGGATATTTTCCTCCAGAATTGAATAGAGTAGGAGTTGCATGAGTAAAATATAGTTGAGACATTGAATCATAAGTTGATTTAATTAACTCAAACATTTTTTCTTGATCAGTTTGAGGATGTAACCCATGTATTTGAATAGCACTACGTAAAAACATCATTTGTGGTGTTTCTATTATAATTTTTTTCTTATCTTTTAACAAATATGATCTCGATAATGTTTTTAATCCAAAAAAATCAATCAATTTGTCTCTTGAACTATCTAAAATATTTATAAGTTGTTCACTATTTTCTTTTATAAAATTATAATATTTATCAGAAAGTAGATTAAATTCATATTGTCTTTCAACACATTCTATCATGTTGTTATTTGTTGATTTATAAATATTTTTTAATTCATACTCAACTGCTAATTTATTAAAGTCTGGCTCTCTTGAAATATATGTTGCGCATGTATTTGCTATATATTCGTTTACTTCCCTGATTGACATTCCACTGATCAAACCATTTTCTAATGATTCTAATACATTGTATCTTACTAAATCAATATTCAATTCGGTTGCTTTGATCCTAAAATCATCTAAAACTTGTGTAATCTCGAATTCCATGGTAAATAATATTAATTTAATATATTAAATTTTTAATTCAAATTTTTTATTTTATATTAAATTTAAATTAATATAAAATTATTAAAGTATATAAGGAGACTATTATATTAAGCTATCTCGTTTTAATAAAAACGAGTAGAGGCTGCATAGATCCTCTAATATTAGTTTTAAAAATGTTCATCAGTCTAAAATTATTACGTATAGAATAATCAATAATTTTATCAACTAGTGGTATTCTTGTCTTTACATTATTAACAATAATATCAGTATCATTTATAATCATACACATGTAACCATATTGTTTTAAAACTGAATATATTTTATCAATACTTGGATACATAAAATTTTCAAACCAAGAATCAACAGTTTTATAATTAAGTGATTGTGTTGGTTCATCTGAATATTTCTCTGATATAAAATATGGTGGAGATGATAACATTAAATCAAATAATTTTCCATCTGATATATATGGTTTTAAATCACATTTCTCAAATGGTGATGTAATTACTTTATAAATATGATTATCAGAAGCAAAATCTTCAATTATTTTTTTATATCTAGATTCTAAAAGTGAATTTGGATCCACACCAATATAATCTGTTGAACCATAAATTATAGATGCAAATAATCTGTCACCCCAACCAGCAGACATATCTAACATTTTTGTAGGTTTAAATATTTTTATGATATTTAATAAATTATCAATCGGATGCAAATCACAATTTTTATATTTGGTTAATATTTTTCTCATTACTATTTTATTTGTTTGATAATCAGGATCAGATATTTTATATTCAGACAATATTTCATTATATTTTTTGGAAAATTCTTCTTCTGATTCTAAATAAAATTGATCTACTGGATTGGGTAAATTTAATTTGGAACATTTAAATCTTACATCATCTACGTAATAATCCGTTATATTTGTGAAATTTTGTAATTCTGGATCATATCCGATACATAAATTTGATATGAATTTTTTATATTTTCCTGAATATTTAAATATTGGTTTGGATTCCATCGAAACTATTATATTGTGTTTGTTTTTTAATTCTGAATAAAAATTTTTTATCATTTTCATATCATAAATATTTTTTAATAATAAATCTTCATATTCATAGTTTTTATTTGATTTAATTATTTTATTTGATTTAATTATTTTATTTGATTTTTTATCATCCATATATTATTTATTTTTGGAATATATAAATTTACCCTAGATTAAAAGTTGAAATTATAAAAATATATTTATTATAATATATAAAATGAATTTTAATCAAATTGACAGAGAAAGTGATATATACTACGAAAATGAGATCAATGATGAACCCATATTAGACAAGAAAAATGAACGTTTCTGTCTGTACCCTCTGGTTTATACAAGTCTTTGGAATTTGTATAAGAAGCAACAATCTGCTTTTTGGAAAGCTGAGGAGATAGACTTTTCACAAGATTATAAAGACTGGGAAAAATTATCCAATCAAGAAAAGAATGTTATCAAAATGATTTTGGCTTTTTTCGCTAATACAGATGGTATTGTTAATCTTAATATTAGCTCTCAATTACTTAACAAAATTACTATTAATGAAGCTAAAGTTACCTATAACTTTCAAATGATGATGGAAAATGTGCATTCCGAAGCGTATGCACTTATGTTAGATAATTTAATTAAAGATAAAGAGGAAAAAGAACATCTATTTAATGCAATTACTACTATTCCATCAATTAAAAAAATATCAAATTGGGCTATCAAATGGATAGATTCTGATATAAATATTGCTAATAAAATTGTTGCATTTGCTTGTGTTGAAGGTATTTTCTTCTCTGGTGCATTTGCTACCATATTTTGGCTTAAAAAATATAAAGGATCTGGTGCACTTTTTATGCCAGGCCTTATTAAATCAAATGAATTTATTTCTAGAGATGAAGGTATGCATGTGGAATTTGCTTGTGAATTATTCAATTTAATAGTTAATAAACCTTCAAAAAGAGAAGTGCTTGAAATTATTACTGAAGCTGTTGATATTGCTTATGATTTTGTTACAGAATCTATTCAATGTAAACTTGTTGGTCTTAATGCTGATTCTATGTATCAATATATCAAATATGTTGCTGATAGATTATTAGTTTCATTAGGATTCGAAAAACATTATAAAGTTACAAACCCATTTTCTTTTATGGATACTATCGGTATGGTTCAAAAAACTAATTTCCATGAACAAAGAGTCACTGAATATCAATCCGCTTACAATGAATCAACCAATAGAGAATTTGTTAGCTCCGATGATTTTTAATTTTTTTTAATTTATTTAATAAAATTTTTATGTAATTAACATTTGTTTTGTATAAAGTTATTTCAAATAATAATACTAATACAAATCCAAGTTTATTTTCTATCCAAAATTTGTTTTATATTTAATATAGAAATATTTAATGGGAAAAAACAATCGTGTCAAAAAAATATCATTGGGACAAAATAATTTCGAATCTAATTCTGTTTTAAATAATGATCAAGTTATTGATCAAGACCCAGTTTCTCAATCTAATTCTGATAATGAATCCTCGATTCAAGTTGAAAAACCTAATATTCAATCTGCTTCAGAACAAAATCAAACTTTTATTACAGAATTAGTTGAATCTAATCCTGAATTTAATCCAGTTGAATCTAATCCAGTTGAAACTAATTCTTTGGTTAACAATATAAATAATATAAACCAACAATTAGTTGAAGAAAATAATAAATTAAATAAGGAAAACAATGATTTAGATGAAGAAAACAAGCAACTAAATCTTAAGAATAATGAATTAATTGAAAAAAATAATGGTCTTGTTAATCAAATTGATCAATTAAATATCCAATTGGAACAATTAACTAAACAAATAAGTCAATTAACAGAAACAAATAGAGAATTAAATGAAAAATATACAGTAATATATGAATTAAATAACACAATGGCTACTCAAAAGAAAGGAGTTATGAGTATTATTGATAGAATATCTATGGAGCTTGCTCAAAGTCAAAATCAAGTTACAGAATTACAAGAAGAAATTAGTGTACTAAATAACAAACTTAGTTCTATTAATAAAGTTGGTTTACTAATGAAATTAAAAGAATCAATTGAAAATAAACAAATCGAAACTATTAAACACGAAAAAGAAGAATTGGGTAACAAGTCTATTGAAATAATCAAAGAAAATGAAACCGATTATTATGATAATTCATCAAATCAAACATTTAATGATAATATAACTATAAATAATAATCAACCTATACAAACTATGTTTGAAGAGGAAGAAATTAAAAGGGCAAAGTTGATTAAACAAAGAAAAAAATCAGCAAGATTTTAATTTATTTTTGAAATTAAATTTATAAATTTTAATTATCTTTTTTAGGTTCTAATTCCAAAAAAAGATTATCAAATTGTTTAGATTCTTCTTGTAACATTTTATATAATTGATTATAACTGGGTAATTGTTTAGGTTTTAAAGCATATAAATATTTTAACCATTTAACTAAAAATTTGTATTTACCATCAGTTAAATCTTCTAGTGGTGTATGATATTTAACTTCCGCAATAGTATTTTTAGTTTTGGTATCATTATTTGCTTTATTTTTATGATAACCACATTTACAATTTGTATGTGTATGTTTATCGGGTACAAATTTATCTGTATCTTTTTTATGTCCAATCCAAGGTAAATTTTTATTTGTAAAAATTACTATTAATGAATATGCTAAACTTATAATATCGTCTACTATTGTTGGACTTTTATGTTCATGTATATTTATACTAATATATCTGAGTGTTCCTGTGATACTTTTAGTTGGATGTGGTGGAATCATTATAACACGTTCTCCTTCGTATTTATAATATTCTTTGGCTAAACCAAAATCTATAATTATTGGTTTTAATTTGGATATTACATCTGGACTTAATCCAGCCATTTTTTTATTTAAAACTAAATTTGACAATTTGATATCACGATGAATGATACCACAACTATGAATACAAGACATAATATGTAATAATTGATGAGCTACAAAATATTTTGATCTTTCTGATAACATATGTGTTTCCATTATATTTTCAAAATTATCTCCACACAACTCCATTGTTAAAAAATTAAAATCATTACATTCAATATATGAAAATGTCTCAGGAATACAATGTGGTTTAGTTAAAAAATCTACAGATAATTCATTTGGTAATGTTAATAAATTGTTATCGTTTAAATATTTATATATTTTGATTACAGGATTATTTAATAGATTTTCTATATTTTTTAATAATTTATCTTTATCTTCTTGATCATTTTCATTTTTAGCATAATTTAAATATTTAATAAATTTCTTTACAGTATATATTTTTCTAAATATCTTAAATTCCCTAATTAATGTTAAATTATTAGTTGATTTTGATTCACATTTAACTGCTATATCTTTATTATTTAATTTCGCGACATAAACACTACCAAAAGCACCATTTCCCAATTTATTTTGAGTTATTACAAATTGATCACTTAATTTATTCGAACTAAACATTTTAGTTATTATATTTACTAGATAATATTAAATATAAATATAACCTTATAATATTTATCTTAAATGTATTTGTCAAAAATTAACTAGGAGACAATACTAAAAATAATAAATTAACAAATATAATTTTTTCCATATTTTTATTTTGTATAGTTTATTTATTATTCAAATATGAACTATAATTCTTTAAATAATAGAGATTATGAATTATATAATTATAATAGTTCTGATTACCCATCTGGACTAATTAATAAAAATATTGACCATTATTTTAATGACATACTTACACAACCAGAAATTAAAAATACTTCAGTTATAGCTAAATCTGATTATACTTGGTCCAAATTTTATTCTGAATATATTGAACATAATATACTTTTTATCATTATTTTAATTGGTGTTGTTATTTTTTTAATAATTAGATATTATTCATTAGAAGCAGAAGAAGCTGAAAATAAAGAATTGGATCCTGATACCGATACAGATACTGATGATGAATTTGATTCAAAAACTAAAAAGAAAATTAAGAAAAAATATAAAAAGAAATTTGATAAATATAAACAACAAATTGATAACGAAAAACAACAAATACTTAATATTATTGATGAACTAAGTTCTATGAATTATGAAGATCAGGCCTATACATCTAATTTGGAAAATCAATATAATCAAAAAATTAATCAGTTAACTGATTTACAAAGACAAAATGAAATTAATCAATTACAACAATTACAACAATTGGATGCTCTCGAAGAATATCAAAAACAAATGTTGGGAAAAAGTAAATTACCTTATAATGATGAAGGTAATGAATTAAATCACCATCAAGTACCTTTAAAAAATCAATCTAATAAATCTAATGGATCTAATCAACAAAGTCAACCTGGTCAACAAAGAAAACCTAAACAAACTCCTATTAAACAAACTCCTGTTAAAAAAACTACATTTGTACAACCGGATAGAAATCCATTAGACTATACTATAAAAAATTACGATACAGACACGGATGAAGATAATTCTTATTATTATAAAGTTAATAGTAAAAAAAATTATGGTAAAAATGATGTTTTTGATGGATTTATTGTGGAACCTCCTTTCAATTAGAATTTAATTACAATTTAATTACTATTAAATTAAAATATAATTTTGTGATAAATTTTTTATATTTGAAATTTATAGATGAGAGTTATAACTGAGTTATTACTAATTTTTATAATTATTGGAGTTGGTTTGATGTATGTATTAAGTCCAAAACCTGAAATAATATTAAAATTACCTAATGAAAATAATATTTATGTTGATACAAATAATGTTTGTTATAAATATAAAAAAAAATATATTTTGAATAAATAATATAATTTAATTATATAAAACAAATATAATTAAAATGAATAGTACACCTGAAAAAGACAATAATTTTAATCAAAATAATTTAAATCAAAATAATTCTGGTCCTTTGGATGCTAATTATAGTTTTTATGGAGGATCAGATATACAAACTTCATACCCAAATACCAATCCTGATTTCGAAAGTTTTCAAAGTTTGCTAGTTCTTAATCAAAACTTAAGGACACAAATTAAATTAGGTATTAGTATCTATAAGGAATTAAAAAATAATTTCGATCGTAATAATATACATGGATTACTTTCAACAAAAAAAACAGAGAATTCCTAATGATCAGATTTATGATATTTTCTTAACTTTGCTTATTGCTATTTTAATTATTTGGGCCATTTATATTTTTACACCATATCAACACTATAATTTATATGTGATTGAACCAAAAAATAAATAATTTTGTAAATAAATTTATTTATTTTGTAAAAAATTTTTATTTATTTCGTAAAAAACCATTTATTTATTTTGTAAAAAATCATTAATTTTTATTAAATTTCCATTTATATTAGCAACTTCCAATACGGTTATAAAATTTGTATTGTCGTATGGTACTAATCCTACTGATTTTAATATATCTTTTGATAAATTAAATTTAAGATCTTTATCTCTTTCATCTTTTGCTGATAAATCTGGTCCTTTATTTACCTCCATAATCATTGGTTTTAGATTATCATCTATTGCTATATCTACTCCATAAAGTTGGAAATTTACACCATCATTTGATGTTCCTAACTTATCCTCATATGCTTCAAATAATCTCGAAATTAACAAATATATTTGCATAAATACATATTCTGATAATCTGATTCCTAATTCATTTACTAAATAATTTTCAACTGATGTTAAATCTCTATTTCTATCATCCAAATATTTTCTAAAATCATCATGTGTCAGGGGATTATCTATATATACTTGACGATCAATATAACCTGTTGTTATATTCTTTTCAAACTTGGGATCATTTGGTTCGAAAAATTCTGGTGTATAATACATAAAACCATTCTTATATACTCGGACTCTTATATTTCCTTTTGAATCTTTTATCATCAATACATATATTCTTAAATTAATCTTTCTTTTTGATATTGTATAAGGATTTTGAAGTAACTCTTGAACCAATAAATATTCATTCTTTGCATTTAATATTGAATCCAAATTATTATGAATTTTAATACCTTCTTGTCTTTGTTTATTGTTTTTTGTTATATATAATTTTTTGGAATCATATGATTTTTTAAATCTTTGCATGTCTGATTCATTATTTAAATCCCATGTATATGGTATCATTGTGGATGCTATTTCTTCTCCATATTTGCTCTTTAAATAATACCATAAACCAATTTTTGATGCCATTAAATCTGTATTATTTATCATAAATATTCTTAAACCATCACCATATTTATTTTTTTTAAGACCTTTTTCATTTAATTTATTTAATTCTTCATTTATTACATCATAAGTACAAGGTATCATTAAACATGAATTTTCTACTGAATTTTCTGATTCATCTAATTTATATCCATATGTATTTAATGCATCAAAAAAACAATCATTTTTCTCATAAGGGCATGATATTATATAATATTTTTTATTTGGTTCTATTTTTTTAAAAGATATCACATTTTGCCCTTCTGAATATAATGGATTTGAATTACTATTAAACTCAGACTCGGTTACCATACCAAATGATTCTAATTTATTTGATTGATCTAATCTAGAATTTACTAAAAAATCTAATACTAATTGGGAATCACATTCTGAATTTGATTTAGATTTCTTTTGTGATTTTATTTTTTCTATGTAATTTTGATACCCTGGATCTGTACTGATATTTTTGCACCCATCAGTAAATACCATTGATAATGAATTTGGTGTATCTTTTAAATATGGAATTGTTTCACTAAATGCCTTTTTCTCAAGTGATTTAGTAGATTCTGACATTGTTATATTTTTATCTATATTCATCAGATCATATACTACTTCACCAAATATTCCAGATATTTCTTTAATATCTTTGTTCTGTAAAGATTTTGGTGAAATTTCAAACATTACTTGTAACACAAATGAAGCAAATTCTTCTGAATTCATACTTTTGATTACAAATGAATACATTATATCTTCAGGCAAATTTGCAAAATTACTGTATTTATTTGAAGAATCTACTGTCATTTCCTTTAATTTTCTTTTGGAAAATTTCTCTAACTCGATCTTTATATTTTTGTCTTCACCAGATTTTGATTCATCCCTCATTTCTCCTCTCATTTCACCTCTTTGTTCACTTCTCATTTCGCCTCTTTGTTCACTTCTCATTTCATTTCTTTGTTCACTTCTCATTTCATTTCTTTGTTCACTTCTCATTTCATTTCTTTGTTCACTTCTCATTTCATTTCTTTGTTCACTTTTCATTACACCTTTTGATTCGTCTCTTATAACAGATTTTGATTCAGGTTCATTTAACATAATTTCCTGAAAAGTTCTGTTTTGATTATCGAAATTATTTGTTTGGTTATTATTTGTAGAAACTACTTTTGGTGATTCCATTTCTGGTACAGTACTCCAATTGTTTGGGTTTGAAGTAGTAGAAGAATTTGGTTTCAAATAATTATAAATAGTCAAATTACAAACGGCACTATCATTTGATTGGTTATATGGTAACACAGATTTATTTTTTTCCAAATAATCAGATACTTTTGTCGAACATTGTTTATCAATTATTTTGTTTAATTCAATTTCTTGAATTTTGTCTAATTCTCTAGGTTTTCCGTCATATTTTGTTTCTACACCTTTACTTATATCATCCACAACATTTCCCATAACTTTTATTAAATTTTGTTTGTCAAAACCATTTTTGTTTAACCCAATAACCAAATCAGATGGTAAACCAGATACTACATTATTAAACATTTTACCTATTTGTTCTTCATCAATTTTCTTTAATACATCACTATATTTAACAGCTTGACCAGGTTTATCTTTATTTACTGATTCATAAAAACTATCCAAATTATTTTCCATCAATCTTCTAACAGTTTTTTGTAACAAAATAACACTCTGTTCGTTTGTTAAATTTGAGGTGTCAAAAAGGGGATTAGGAATACCCGCAATTTTATTAAATCCGGGAGGCAAATTCATTTGATTTACATCACTCCAATTTTTTTCTTCTTTCATTATACCTTTTATTTGATCTGGTTTAGTTGCTTGTGATGATTCTTGGTTAATTGTAGATTGGGATAAACCCATTGGCTTCAATTTGTTTAATAGTTCGTTATAATCAATATCAGTTACTTTTTCATATTCACTCGATTGATTTTTAGATCCAGTTTTACCTAATCTTATTTTATCAATTGAATCAATTATACTTGGTGTTTTTAAATTTAACTTGTCAATAGAATCAATTATACTTGGTGTTTTAAAATTTATCCTGTCAATAGAATCAATTATACTTGGTGTTTTAATTGATAATTCATTTATTGGACTAGGAGTAGTTAATTTTATTTTATCTATTGTATCTATTAAAGTTGGAGTTTTTAAATTTGTATTATCTATTGTTTTAATTATTGATTTTGTTGGTTCCACAATTACTTTATCAACTGTTGTACTAACTAAATCATCTGTTTTATCTAGAGTATTAAAAACTGTATTTGTATAAAGAGGATCATTTTTTGAATTTGTTCCAGTATCAATCAAATAAATAACAATTAAAATAAGTATTAAAATAAATATTATATTTTTCATTCGATTTATATATATTGAATATTAGATATAATATATATTGATATAAAAAAATATAAAAATATTTGTCTTTTTTTATATTTTAGTGGTAAAAAATTATATAATATAGTTATATATATTATATAATGGCTGATTTGCAAAATACAAAATCTAATGAAGACTCTACTATTACTAACATAATTTTAATTGTTATTGTTGTTGGAGCATTATGGTATTTATTTGGTCCTTCTAGAGAATCTTTTCAAGACGAAAAACAAAATAGTTCTGTAAGTCCCGATGGTATGATGGGAAGATATAATCCTGGTAATATTATGGCAACATTAACTAATGCTTCTGATCAATATGATTCTAATGCATCAGTTAGTTCAAATAGTTTAGAAAATACTAATCCTGCTAATATGACACCTGATGAAAGATCTTTAGTTGCTATGAATGAAATTTCTAAAGCTGATTCTAAAGGCATGAGTTGCAATTTATTAGGTATTAATCCTGAAAAATTATCCAGCTATAAAAAGAAATTTTATTCATTATATAAACACCAAATTGAATGCCCTAAAAATTGTGGTTTAGGTCCTGTTGGTACCAGAGACTGTTATATGGATAGATTAGGAATGAAAAAATGTGGAATGAATGGTGATGATGAAGCTTGTGGTGGTGTATTTACTACACAATACAACAATCCTGATGTTTTTGCTTTAGGTTATTTAGCCTTAGATAATAACAATTCCAAACCATGTGCTACTTGTACTTTCCAACCATCTGGTAATAATTTAAATAGATCTGATATCGCTGAAGATGTTTCTGTCTTTGATTCAAGTCCTTTAAAGGGTTATGGTGGTTCTACCAGCTCTAATGTTTTAGGTGGAATTTTAGAAGGATTTGGTCCTACTGATCGATCTGGTAAATCTGGAAAAAAACCTAATCAACAAACTAAAACCAAATCAAAACCTGGAAAAAAATCCGTTAATAAAAAGGAAAAATTCGGTATGATTATGGAAAATTATGCTGATTTACCTGATGATGTTAAAGCCACTGATGCTAAAATTGCTGCACAAAAAAATGTTACTGAAGCTAATGTAAGTAACTTTGTTGATTTTGAAAATAATGTTTACCAAAATTCTATTGGTGAAACACCTGTTGATAAAATGGCTGAAATCAGAACTTGTGTCAGTGGTACTTGTGGATTAAGATCATATGGTAAATCAATTGCTAATGTTTATGATAAATTATTAGATACCCCTGCTTATACCAATAGAGGTTCTTGTGATCCTAACTTTATTAACGGGATTTTAGAAGACGCATCTATTGCTGATAATTATGCTAATTATTAAATTTGAATGTTATACTATTTGGTAATTATTTGATTATTTGATTATTTGATTATTTAATTTTTTGTTTTATTGTATAAAAAAATGAAATTTATATAATATAAGATTTAGTTATTATTATATATTATCCTATTATGAATAATACTCATACTTATAAAAATAAAGGTTATCAGGGGAACCAATATAATGGTAAAACCAATTATTCTAATAAAGGTTATAATGGACACCAAGAAAATCAACGTGATAATCAAAACTATCAAAATAACCAAAACTATCAAAATAACCAAAACTATCAAAATAATCAAAATTATTACAAACCAAATGGTTCAGGTATTAAAACATATAACAAATATAGTGCTTTAGCTGACGATTCTGACGAAGAATCGATTGATAATGGTTACAAGTCTCAAATTTTAGATTTCTTATATAACAAAATTGAAATAAATGAACACAAATATACAATAGTTAAAAACATTGGAGATGTATATGATTTAAAAAACAAAAAATTCTATGTGAGTTCAAACTCTTGTGGAATCAATTCATTTGTTATATTTATTAAAAGAGATTCAAATTACTATAGTTTTATGATTGATCGTAGATCTATTAGTTACAATAGACAAAGTCTTAAAAAAGATTCTGTGAGATTAGTTGAAATTAAATTAAGTGTAGATTTAAAAATATACGATGGAACAATTTTAGATGGTGTATTAATTGATAATGAATCAAACATAATTTCAAATAAAAACACACAAGACAAACCAAAATATCAATTTATGGTTACTGATGTTTTTATGCTAGCAGGAAAAAGTTTAATAAATATGGATTACAAAAAGAAAATGTATTATGCATCAGATATGTTTACAGAATTAGTAGACAAAACTAAAAAAACTAATAATATGGAATTGATTGTATCAAGACCATATGAGATAAATCAAATTGAAACAATGTTTAAAAATTGGATTAGTCCAAATGTAAAAGAATTTAATATCAAAGGTATTACTTATTATCCACAATATTCCGGATCAAAAATTATTTATATTTTTGAAAAATCTGATGAAAAATACAAAAATGATTTATTAGCTGGTTCTGCTAAAATAGAAACTAATCCTGAAGATAATTTACAATTGTTAGAAGCTTCAGATAAAAAAAGAGTTTTTAAGTTTGAATTAATGAACCCAGAATGTATTGATGATATCATTTTAAATCTTGAAATGATGAAAACTCCTACTCCTGATGTTTACAAATTATATGGTATCTTCTATAATAAAAATACTAAAAATAAACAGGAACAATATATCAAAAAGAAAATTGGTATAGCTTATATCCCAACTTATGTATTGTCCCTAAAATGCAAATCTTATTTTATAAATTCTAATGTATTAATTATGAGTTGCAAATTTAATACAAACAAAAAGAAATGGGTACCTATTGATGAAGCATCCGTTCAAAAAATAGATATTGTTAATAATGAAAAGAGACTAAAAATTACTGAACAAGAAGTTTATGATAATTCAAATGATATGGTTGAAGATGAAGCTTAAATTTGATTTGATCATTTAATTATTTGATTGACAAGTTAACTTTTTTATATATTTTTAATTATTGGAATTCAATAATTATTATAGAAACATTATCACCAGTACCTCTAATTAAGGCCTCATTGGCTAAATCTGCTGCTAAATTTTTAGATCCATTTGATTTTAATCTTTTTAATAATCCATTTAGTTCTTCATTCTTAATAACATCCCATAAACCATCACAAGCCATTACTACATATTTTGTTTTTGGTGTTACTTTTTTATAATGTACATCTGGTTTTTGAGAAATGTATGGACTATTATCTCCATCACCAAAAGCTCTTGATAATGATAAATCTCCTATTCTGATTGTGCCTTCTGAATCCATATATATTTCTCCACCCATTTTTTCTAATCTAGATCTTTCTTTTGGATCATCTGGCTTATGATCTGTTGTAACTTGTTTACATGAACCATCCTTATAAACTATTGTACATCTACAATCACCTAAATTAACAATATTCATATGTAATTCATTATTGTATTCATACATTATATTTAATAAACAAGTTGATCCACACATATAGCCTTTTTCTGTTTCTAATATTTTTTTTTGTAATAATTCAAATGTATCACAGTGATAATCTTCACTAAATGGTAATTGTAATTGTTTATTACAATAAAATAGTGGAATGTTTTTCTCTAAAAATTTTGATACATATGTACCTCCATGACCATCGTAAATTCCAAATAAATTAATATCTTTTAACTTTGGATTTAATTTATTTATATTTAAAATTATATTATGCTTATCTTCGTTAGAATCTCGTCTACCTTTAATAGTTGTATAATATATATTCATTTTCTATATATATTGATCCTATAAAAAAATTAAAAGCATATATTTGACTCTGATATTGATGTTTCTTCATCTCCTCTTTTGTTTTTACTAAAGTTATTTTTGTTATAAGTTTTGGAACTACTTAACCAAATATTCTTTGAAGATTCTTCTGAATTTATATCTGTTATTATCATATTGTTTATTCCTGAATCAACTGTTATTTCCACATATCCATTCGCTTCATTTGAATCTAATCTTGTTCTACCTGTGGATCTTAACTTTTTATTTGATAAAATTTTTAAATCTGTTTTACTATTAGTTTTACTTTTTATATTATTTTTTATATTTGTTTTAGATTTATTATTCATTTGATTCATTTGATTTATATCTGGGACTATTTTATTATTTGTAAATAAATCAAGACAAAAATATATACTTAAACCTATTATACTAATTAATAAATATATTGTTTTATAATCTTGATCCAATAATATTGGTTTTAACAATTTATTTGAATCAAAATCATTTTTATAATTTTCCTGTATAAATTTAAATATCATTGGAATAAAATTGATATTAATATTTGGGTCCGTGTGATAATAATCAAATATACTATTTAAATTTCCATTTTTAGGACTATTTTGATTTGTTGATTTGGATATTGTATTAAAACCTAGATTTGTATTACCCATTCCTACCGAATCAAAATTCGTCGTTTTTTTTATTATTTTATTTTTAAATAAATTATTTAACAACATATAAGTTATCTCATACTGGTCTAATAACACAGAATACATTATTAATGGTAAATTATAATTCACTTTTGATGTATTAATTTCTAAAGGATTTATATGATCTTGTATATAACCAAATAATAATATCTTTTTTTCAATTTCTAGTTTAGAATTTAATATTTGAAAACCAAATAATTCATTTGACTCATCTTGATAATTTATTAATTCTTTATCAATAATATTCTTTTTGATTGGATCTAATATTTTTAATAAGAATCTCATCAATGTATTGTTATCTAAATTTTTTATTCTTGATAATTCTAATATATAATTTAATGTTGTTAATCCTTTGTATGTTATATTTATTATTTTAGGATTAACTTTTATTATTTGTTCCATCACAATATGATTTAAATTATCAATTGAATTTATGAAATTGTTGTTATCTATTTTTATACCAGAAGATATTAATAATTTACAACTTTGTGTTAATCCATTTATTATACAATAATCCAATAATGAATATTTTTTTTCTTCTAATTTTATTATCAAATTCAAATTGGGTTTGTATTTTAATATTGTTTCTAATAAACCAATATACTCATATTCGTTTGTAGAATTTATTAAATTTGGAGAATTACTCATAAATATTAATATCAAATCTATATTTAATAATTTTATACTTGATTCTAAATTATATAATACATAATCTAATACATTTATCTTTTTATTTAATATACATTTTTTTATTATTCCACTAATGTATTCACTGTTTTTGTAATCATCTATATTAAATAATGTATTCTCATCTTTGTTAAATTCTAATATTATTTTGTCACCTAACTTAATATTTATTAATTTATTTACAATATCGTATTGTATCACATTGATTTTGTTTTTATTTATTATTTTTAAATAGGATATTTTTGTTTTTATACTTATGTTGTCATTTGATAATAAAAAATTAAATATATATTCTAGTTTTCTCTCGTATTCTACTTTATATTTTATGTTTTTAACATATTTTAAAAATTCTAATCCTATCATTATGTTCGATGTTTTAAAACTTTCAATCACATAATTTATAAATATATCCGGAACATCATATTTATCTACTGACTTTGTATTTCTTGTATCATATTGACTTTTTATTGATTGAATAATTTGGATTAATGTATTTTCTGATATATCTTTACTTTTAACCAGTACGCTTTGTACTATATTTTTTTTATTTGATTCATAATTTAAATCAATTAATTCATTTGTTGTTGGATATATTTTATTTATATAACTCGGAATTAAATTTGTTTGTTTCTTTTTAATTAATTTGTCAATATAATGATTAAAACATTCCAAACTTTGTTGATTATACAAATATATGCCTATTTTGATAGATTCTATTATCCAATCATTCAATATATCCATGCCCATTACTAATTCATTAATTATTTTTGATCCAGGCTCTTTGTATTTTTTTTTAACACAATTTGTTATATGATAATATCTTATATCTTCGTGAATACATCTTTTGTCTTTTATTAAATTTAATTCTTCATGATTATCTTTTATTGAATAATATAATTTTAACATTTTAATCACAAATGGTATTGTTTTTGTATAAATTTTTATCGTCTCTTTAAAATTTAAATAATTATCCTTATAAAAACTATTAAATTTATTATTATATTTACATTCACATGGTAATACTCCTATTACACTCATGAATTTATTTATTAAAAAATTTATTTGTAGTTCTAATTTTACTTTTGGATCTATATTTGTTTTAATACCTTCTACTATGTTTTGCTTTTTATCTTTGAAATTCTTTTCTAATCCTAATAAAAAATCTTTATGAGAAGAATCTTCACAACATTTACATGCTGGTCTAAATTTTGGTTGAGATATCAAAAATTTTAACATTAAATTATATATTGTTTTTATACCTCTATTCGTATTTTTTAATGATTTATATAATGAACTTTTTTCACATTCTTTTGTACATTTTTTTAATTTACAATTATGATTTCCACATAAATTTTCACTTGATCTATTATATATGGTTTTCCCTTCTTCTAATAACTTTATTAATTTATTATAATCATTTATCATTACTAAAGAATCTAATTGATCCTGACTCTTTTTGTATATACCTATCTCATCCTCATATTTTGTTATATTTGACTGTTTTTTTCCAAAATATTTATTATATATTATATCATCCATATTGTCTTTTCCTATATCTTCATCTGATGTAAAATTGTTTTGTGATCTTGACAAGGCAGAATCTGAATCCGAATTAGAATCCGATTCTGATCTTGAATATGATCTTGACTCTGTATTTGATTCTATATTAGATTCTTCTGTGCTGTCAATTGTACTAGATTCATTTTCTTTTTCTATTTCCGATCCCGATTCTGATCCCGATTCTGATCCCGATTCTGATCCTGAATCTGATCCTGAATAAAAAATAACTGATTCATTTTTTTTAGTTTTAAATCTGATTGATCCAAAAACATCTGATTCTATATCAACATTAGATCCAGTTATATCTGTATATTCTGTATTTGATATATTTGTATTTGATATATTTGTATTAAATCTAGTTATTTTATTATCAGATTTATCAACTGATTCTGAAACAAAATTAAAATTACTAAAGGAATTATTTACTGAACTTGTATCAAAAAAAGAATTATCGGTTGTTGATCTATTATCTGATATATTTATTTTATCAATCTGTTCATTTTCCTTAATATTGTTATTTGTGTTCAAATTAATATTCTTATTTATATTGTTGTTATTTTTTTTAGGAAAAATATTTAACATTTTTATATAATTAAATAATATTATTGATTGACCAAATAAACTTGTTATACAATTTATACAAATAATATAAATATTATAAATAATATAAATTATACAAATTTTAATGTAATACTTTCATTTTTATTTTTAATTATGTGAACTTTTTTATTTTTATTTAATTCAAATTTATATTCATTATTAATAGTTAAATTATCAAAATTACTTTTAATTTTTGAAATCTTTTCTAAAAAATTATCTAAACATCTTGTACTTATTCTTATCTTTAACTTTTGATAAAATCCATCCCAAAATATCTTATTCGTATTCAATTCTGTTATGTCTATAGTAATCTTGGAATATGACTCTGTTATTTCTATTTTTTTGATCCAAGAGTTTACAAGTAAATCTACACATTCCAATGCTTGTTTGTTTACAATTACTAATTCGTCAAAACCATTTATTGACTCTGCGTTAAATTCTCTTAAACTCGGTATAACCAAGTCACGTAGTTTACCTCTTTGAGACCATTTTGGTGTACTATCCCATAAAAATAAAATGTTGTTAATCATAGCCACTTGGTAAATTGTACTTTTACTAATTCTTAACATTGGTCTTAAAAAATTAATGGGTGTATCTGAACTACAAATTATTGATGAAAATTCCATCCCATATAAATTTTCATATTTGGTCTTACTTGTTATATTTGTGAATACATTTTCTAGACAATCATCATGATTATGTCCAAGTATTACTGAAAAATTATCTTTCCAACCCATTATTTTAGCTACTTGTATATATGATTTGTATCTTTGATCTCGAGTGTATGTTTCATAAATATTTCTCAAACCATTCTCCATACATTTGGGTCTATTTATTTCTGATAACTTTCTTACAAATACTCTGGTTTTTAAATATTTTCCCCATGATTCTACTAGATTTTGTTCCAAATCTGTTCCTTCTCTATTACAATAATTAATGTGCACCAATACTATATTATACCCCATTTTTTTTAATACCCAGGATATCACCATCGAATCAACTCCTCCACTGATTGAAATGATTAAATTATTTGATTTAGCTATTTGTTTACATTCATTTGCTATCTGACATGAATCCGGATTGTATCTTAAGTATTCGGACGAATATGAATAATTTGATTTGATATCCAAAACTGATTCGTATTTTTTAACAAAACTTTCAATCTGCTCATGCATATTATCTGTATCATTATTATACGATAATAACAAATATGGCTTTTCACTTACAAAATTGTATTTCGTCCTTTCATATGTTGCTTTCAAATATCTTATGTATATTTGTCTGGTTTCATCTATTTGTGTTGTAATAACCTGTTCCTGTTCTATTTCCTTCTCTAATCTTGTCAAATTATCCAGTTTGTTCCAAGTTTCTCCCAATACAAAATTAATTTTCCAATAGACATTTGTATGTCTTAAAGGTAACAACACAAAACAAAATTCGTATCCTTCAAGAACATCTTTATTCGCATTATAAAATATTTCAATAAATTTTTCTATCAACCTGTAATGATATTCTATTTCTGAAACTGGTTTATCAAGAGCTCTTACACAATGTCTAATTATTTGATCATGAGCCAAAATATAACCAATTGATTGAGGTAGATTAAGACTAATTGATACTTGTCCCAGATCAAAATCAGTTAGTAAACCAAATTTTTCTGTAATCATTTGGTCATTTGTTCTAGTTGAATTAAACCAATATTTATGATTTGACGGATCAAACCACCAGTTATACAGTTCTTCTAATTGAGATAAAATTGAGAGTAAATTTGTTTTGGTTATATTTGATTCAGTAGTTAAAGTTTGTGTTTGTTCTATCTCTGACATATTTGGTAGATATAATATAATTATCAATATAATTATATGTATTTGTTACAAATTCAATTTTTTATTTTAAGAATTTCATCTTTGTTGTTATAAAAAATATATTTTAATTCTTCTAATATTTTTTCTCTATTATCTTTTTCTTCTTCATCATAGATATTATCCAAATATGATTTTGAATAATTAATCCATTTATTGTTAAACTTTTTAGGATTAGCTTTAATAAAATCAATAGTTTTAGTAATATTATCTTTTTCAAATGGTTCCATCAATGCAGTATGAACATTATCAAAAATCATATTTATTTTATCACTAGATTTTCCAGTGATCCATTTAGTTCCATTGTAATATTTACATTTATTTCTAGCAACATCTACAACACAAAAATTTTTATTTTGTGGTTTTTCATTGTTCAAATATATATGTTTGGTCATATTTGGAATAATTTCACTAAATTTAATTGTTGATAAATATTTCATTATTGTGTCTAATTCTATATTATTTAATTCTTCTTTTCCATGAGCTAAAATAATATTATTTAATGTGTTATTGGTTAAATTATTAGTTGTGTTGTTTATAGTTGTTGTTTGTTCTAATGATTCTAAACGATTTAACAATGTGGTATTAGTATTTTTTAAAGAATCCATTTCTTTTAATAACTCTTTATTTTGTTTATATAATACTGATAAAATTAATTGAGTCTTTTCGTCTACTTCTATACCTTCTATTAAATTTTTTATACCGTCTGGTTTTTTTATTATAATTTTAGATGATGTTGCATCTGGAGCTGAGACCTCAACTGGTTTTTTACAGATGTTCTCACGATGTCGATTCAAATTTCCTTTTTTTGAAAAGATTTTTTGACAAAATTCACAAGAAAAATTTTTGACTTTGTTATCTTCATCACTTTTTGTTTTTTCTGAGATTGGAAGCAATTCGGAGCTTTTAGGAGCCGTTAGGAGCAATTGGGAGAAATTTTCGGCCGGATTTTTTTGTGGGACACATGAATACTTTCTGTTCATATGATCATTAAAATTTGATCTTTTATTAAAACCTTTCTGACACTTATCACAAGTAAATTTATACATAAAAGTGTATATATATAAATATTTTATATATTTTTAAATTGGATGGATTTTTCGGCTTTTTCCGGATTTTTCGGCTTTTTTCGGCTGATTTCTCCGGCTCATTTTTTCGGCTCAAGTAATATACATATATACTTTTAAGTGTTTTTTTCCTTAAAAATCTATTGCTCCTTGGCTCCTTGTAAAAAGTTGTGTGTGTGTTGAGAGAAAAATAAATTTTTTTTTATTCAAAATTTTTTCAGAAAAACTTTTTTTATTATTTAATAAAAAAATTTTATTTTTAAAAATTATTTTTTTAAGATGATCCCAGATTTTGTGTAAATTTATTGATATATTTTATTAGACCAAATAAGACCAGATTTATAAAAAAATTAATTTGAATATTTTATATTATTTTTATAATTATAAAGAATGTCAGATGAAATTAGATGATCATTAATATGATAATCAATATTATCTAAATCCAACATCTTGTAATATTTATCATAATTAGATAAAACATCATTGATCAATCCTGGTATATTTTCAGTTTCAGCAAATAAAACATGTCTTGTGTGTTCAACTAATTCAATTTTATATTTAATATCACTTATTATAATCATTTTGTTAAAAATACATCTGTAACATCTAAAAGTTTCAAACACATTAAAATCATCATGTGCTGATATATTTATTAAAATTTTATAACTAAACAAACACATATCTCTAGATTTTCCCCATCCCCAAATATTATCTACTTCAATATTTTTTTCTTTTAATGAAGTAAATAACTTTTCTCTCTTTCTAGTATTTGATAATGTAATTGCACAATAATTTTTTACTTTGGGTATATCATAAATTTCTTTTTGATTATATATATATGGAAAATAAATAACTTGATCAATTAATTTGTTCTTTAATATATCAATATTTACTCTACTATAATCTATCAAATGGAATTTTTTATATATATTATTAATAATGTAATTTAGATTATGTACTTGTGATAATTGTTCGGTATTCAAAAAAAATATATTGTTATTTGAATTATAATTTTCTATATTTGTATCAGTCTGATTATTTGAATTGATTAAAAAATTTGGTAATTTATATAAAAAAATTATAATATTTTCTGGATCTCTAATTTTTTCTTTAATTTCATCTATTTGCATAGGAATATGATCTTCATAAGTAATATTTATTCCAAACAACTTGGTATTAATTGAATTTAAATAATCTTCAAAAAATGAAAAATTTTCTTTTTTAATTAAAAAAAATATTTTACTCATGATTTTTATATTTATATATTAAATAAAAATAAAAAAATTGAAACATATTAAAAATAAAGTTAAAATATCATTATATAGACAATCATGAGTGAATTTACCCAACAAACTACTATGAATATTGATAGTTTACCAATTCAAATTTCTGATATTTTTAAGGATTATCACAATTGGAAAGATAATCAAGTTGAACCTGAAAAATACGAAAAAGTTTGGGAGATTAAAGCATGGGTTAGGGATTTTAGATCTCAAAGTGAACACGCATTTGTAAGTATTTATGATGGTTCTACCAGTCAAATATTACAAGTATTTTGTGAAAAATCTAATATACCTAATTTTGATTCACTCGAAAATATTAGAGGTGCTACTGTTAAAGTTAGAGGTATGGTTAAACAGTCACCTGCTAAAGGACAAGAAATTGAAATGGTTTGTGAATCAATCGAACCTATTGGACTTGTTTCTGACAAAAATTCCATAATTTTGGCCAAAACTGTTCAGTTAGAAACCCTAAGATCACATCAACATCTTAGATCTCGTTTCAGAACTTTTGGGTATATTTACAAAATTAGATCAGAATTACTCAAACATATTCATGAATTTTTCCATTCAAAAGGATTTTATAATTTGGATCCGAATATTATTACTACATCTGATTGTGAAGGTGCTGGTGAAGTTTTTACTATCACAACCCATGATGTTAATGAAATTGCTGAACTATGTGAATCTAATTGTTATGATCGTTATGTAACAAAAGATGAAACATCTCAAGAAATAGGTTCCCTTACCAATTCGGATTTATACAAAGAAGATTTCTTTCAAAAACGTGCATTCCTTACAGTAAGTTCTCAATTACAATTAGAGGCGTTGTGTGCTGGTTTATCCAGAGTTTACACACTAAATCCATCTTTTAGAGCTGAAAAATCAAAAACAAAACGTCATTTAGGATGTTTTACTCACTTGGAATGGGAAATTGCCTTTATTGATATCAACCAGCTAATGGATTTTTCTGAATCACTAGTTAAATATGTAATCACAAACACACTTAGAACATGTGAAACTGAATATTCAGAACTAAATAAATTTGTTTCAAAAGGCATTATTGATAAACTAACCAATGTGGTAACCAATTCATTCGAACGTATTAGTTATGATAAGGCAATTGAACTAGTTGAATCTAATAAATCGGATATTTTAAAAAAGTTCTCAAAGGAAATTACTATAAAAGATATTCCTAAATGGGGTGATGATGTTGGATCTTATTGTGAAAGATATATAGCCGAAGAAATTTATCGTAAACCCGTTTTCATTTACAATTATCCCAAAGATCTTAAATCATTTTATATGAAACAAAATGAAGACGGAAAAAGTGTACAAGCAGTTGATTTATTAATGCCTCAACTCGGCGAACTAATTGGATCATCAATTCGTGAAGATTCTTATGAAAAATTGGTTAATACAATGGATCAAAGAAAAATGGATAAGACACCGCTTGAGTGGTTTTTATCTTTACGTGAAAATTCCAGTTTCCCACATGGCGGAGCAGGTTTAGGCTTTGATAGACTTGTTAATTTCTGTTCTCTGATGGATGGAAATATTAGAGATGTGGTTCCCTTCCCAGTTGCTTATCAAGAATGTGATTATTAAACAAATTTATTTTTTATATAAAATTGCACAGAATTACTAATTCAGTTCTAAAGGTATTATCTGTAATAATTCTAGTTGATTCATTGATATGTGATCCTCTAGTAACAATTATACTGCCAGGATTAAATCTAAATCCTATTCTAATATTCTTTTTTTCTTTGGATATTTCAGTTTCTTCTGAACTGTAATAAAGTAAATGTCCTTGATTCAATTCAAGATTATTTTCTAAACTAATACGAATAATTATATCAGCATTAAATTGATGTTTGGAAATTGAAGAATTTATCAAATTGTTGTAAACTAAACCAAAATTTCCAAACATAACTAAATCATTTTTGTCTGGACCATAAACTTTTAATACAAATGGTTTGATATTGGAAATTATTATATTAAAATCTTCATTAGAAATAACATTTGAAACTGGATTTGTATAAATTAATTTTAATTTGACAAGTGAAAAGTTTTCTTTAATATATTCACTTAATGTTAATAGTTGGGGTTTACTTAAAACCATGTTGTTTGAATGATCAAAAGGTAATATCCCGTAATTTAAAAATGTTATCATTTTATCACCCACAATTCTCTTGATCATGTCTTTTAATATGATTTTATCTGTTATAATTGGTAATGACATCCCGATTAATAATGTGGAATTTGATACTAGTGTTGACATTTGTATTATTTAATAATTCAATAATTTATATATTAAAATATACAAATTATTATAAAAATCAATTTTTCATTAGATAAATAAATTAATCAATCAGAATTTATACCAATACAATTAGGCACTTGCTTGAGCTTGTTTTTGAGTTTCCTCATCATCTGAGTCATCATCAGCAAAAACCTTCTTCTCCTTCTCAGAGAGTCTTGCTGCCTTTTCTGCCTTTTCTGCAGCTTCTTTAGCTGCTTTTTCAGCTTCTTTAGCTGCCTTTTCAGCTTGTTTCTTAGCTTTAATAGCTAATTGTTCTTTGGTTTGGATTAGTTTGGTAATAACTGGTTTGTAATTTGATTTGATAAGATCAAGCCACTTTTTGGGATCAGTTCCACAATTTCCTTTATTTTGAGCATAGAATGAATATGCTGATTGATATTCAACAACAATGTTAT
>JACCDO010372602.1_pt1 | contig 48021 bp, 44 predicted proteins | sample 7446101 | NCBI WGS metagenome assembly JACCDO01 (sample SAMN15323440, study PRJNA562643) | freshwater metagenome | isolation source: river surface water | place: USA:Blue River Watershed | collected 2017-08-16 | reverse complement strand
TGCTTCTTTTATAGCTTTTTCTAATAGTGAATCATTCACAGTAAAAGGAATTTTATATTTAATACTTTCTACAATGGTATCTTGAGAGAAATATTTGTTTTTCTTAACCCAATCAATTAGATTACATAATACAATCATGCTTCTATCATGTAAAAATTCTTTTGGTTTTTCATCTTGAGATAAATTTTTATCTTTCTGAATCATTGAACTGATTGATATTTTGTTCTTTTCATAACTAAAATCATTGTTAGAAACAAATTTAATTTTATCAATTGTTTCTCCACTTGTTCTAGCAATTAGTTTTATTTTTAGTAAACTATTAAAAGCATCTTGTAAAGCCAGCACTGGAATATCTATTTGAGAAGAAATTTCACTAATAGTTAGACCTTCAGGATTTTGAATAATCTTGTCTAAAACAATATATTGAATTAGCGCCATGTGAATGTAATATGATTTGTCTTGGTATTTGTTTTCAACAACTAAAGTTGAACCTAGTAAATCATATTCAATATCTCGATCTGGGAATCTTGACCTATAATAAGAACGATAAATATCAAGATATGGTTCGATTTTATCATTTGGTTTAAATTTAGTTAATATCTCATTCGCAAATGAATATTTATAAACTGTAAATCCATATTGTTCTCTCTTTAGAGTTGTTACATCAAAGTTCTGATATTTCTCTGATTTCAGACATATTTTGATTTTTTTATAATTCTCATTATTGTAATAACTGTCTTCTAAATCATATAGATAATCACGTACCTTGATTAATACCTCGTTTACAAATCTGTTTACGGAGTTTGCATCTTTTTGAGAAACAATTGTCATAAAATAATTTATCATTTTTTTGTCTTTCTTAAGGTGTTCAATATTTATATTTTGTTTGTAACGAATCTTGATTTGTGCATAATATTCTTCAAATAATAAAAAACCATTTGATTTCAAATTATCTACTACAAATCTAAAGTTAAATTTCTTGCTGTTTTCATTGCTTTCATCTGAATACTCATCTACAGTTGCTTCTTCTTTATCTTCTACAAAGTTATCGACAATGTAACTAATTAATTTCTTTATATTGTCCTTCGAATCAAATTTATTTTCAATTATGTTTTGGAATAATTCAACATTTTGTCCATAGTATTTCATTCTATTAAGTGTATGTGTAAAATTAAGTAATGCATCAAAATTAATATTTGACCAATACTCATCGATAAGTTCATGTAAGTGAACTCTTGAATCTTTTTCTGATTTTGCAACTTTATATTGACCATTAACTACCTTGTTATAAAGATATTTATAGTATTCATTTAAAAAATACTTTTTGGTTAACTTTTCATTTTTACCATAATCCATCATTGATATCAGATGATCTAAATCTAATTCTTTAACTACTTCGTTAAATCGAATCTTTGATACCATATTTATATGTCCAATATAATAATTAATATCACCATTATCAATACTAATTGTTTGGTATTTTTTATCAACATATTCTTTTATTTTTTCATAAATTGTATTTTTAACATTCTCTGGATTTTTATTGTAGTTCTGTAAAAAATTTTGATACATGATAATCGATTCAAATCTTTCTTGACCTACTAGATCAGTAATATCTGCATGTTGTATACTCAAGTATTTTGAAATTAAACTCATTTTACTATTGGATATTCTATATTAATAATAAATATTGTTTATTAATCAATTTTTTTACAATATGTACTATTATAAAAATTGATTAATCCAAATTATATTATCAATATATAAACAATAAACAATAAATTTATATTAATCACAGTAATTAATTTTTAATATGTACTGGCTTTTTGACGAAAAACTACAAGAAATTTATTCTTTTTACCAAATATTTTTCCCTGAAATAATTAAAGCAGATGGTAATACTATATATAATTTGGAATCTGATAGTGGTGATAATATTAAATTTAGTGATAAAAATGTTTTGAACATTATCAAAACTAAATCAATTAAACCTATCAAAATTAATTATCAAATTAAAATCATGGGTAATCTTATCTCGTATACAAATATTGATTCGGGAAAAAATATTACCTTTATTAAAAAAGATAGATTTTATGAACATAATGATACTTCAAAAGTAAAAAGATTAATTTTTAATTTTGAATATAAACTTACTGATAATCATAGACTACCTGAATTAACTTCTAAATCATATGATTATTTTTACGAAAACATTAGTTTTGGTGTATATAGAATTGATGATAATTCTATTTATGTTGAAGAAACAAATAATAAAAATAATTCAAATAGAAATTTTTTACTTCAAAAAAATTTATCATAAAATTTAATAAAACTAATTTATACCATTTATACCATTTTTCTAATAACCATGAATAATATTGTTAATATTAATCCATAAATTATTACACCTTGTAAATTTATTTTTCCTTCATCGTCAGGATTTAAACTTGAAAAGTATTTTGCAAAAAAATCTTTTATCATTTCTTGTGATAATATCAAATACAAAGTAAAAAGTATTAAAAAGTCTTTATAATTAAAACATTCATCGAATATCCATGGAATATATCCATTTGTCGATGGTAAAGGATTCGATTTTTCTATTTGTTCTTGTATATCTTCTTTTATTGTTCTATCCTTATCTTTTTTTTTCTTTTTCTTTTTATAAGAATTATCACTATCACTGTCATCTAATTGATTTGAACTTTTTCTACTTAAATTATCATAAAGTTCTATATTATTTTCTTTTAAATTACTTATTATCTCTTTGGTAAGTGATTTTATTAAACTACTATTATCCTCGTGTTTATTAACTATTCCAGATAAATCGTTTAAATTTGTACCATTTAACTGATTTGTATTTAAAGAAATTGTATCTATTTGATTTGCTAAATTTGTAAAATTTTCATTTGGATTAGGCATGTTAGATGGAATGTTAAAAGTACCTATTGTATTATTTGAACTCATCATTCCTGTGTTATTTAATCCACCTGATCCACCTAATCCATTATATAAATTTAACGAATTTAACGAATTTAGGTTCCCGACATTATTTTCCGTGTTAAAATTAATTGGTTCCATCATTGATTGATTTGAATTATAATTCGGATAATTATTCATTTTATAATTATATATTTATTATATACAATATTTTTTAATTAAAAAAAACGGATTTATCTGATTACTACTATCAGATAGTTCTTGTTGGATTTGTTCAACCTTTGTTTTGTCATCTAATATTTTTGTTATATCATCAAGTGTTTTTGTATTAATTCCCCAGAATCTTCTAAAATAAATTGGAGCTAATACTGTTAAAAATACTCTTCCATATATATCTTTTCCTAATACTTTACTAGCTATCGTGTTAAGTTCTTTTCCTTTTTCTATCCATGGAACAAAAACTAATCCTAACACATTAATTTCTCCTGTTTTTTCAAATTTATGACCTATAACATTATTTGGGGAATCTCCAGAATATATTAATTCTATTGTTTTTCCAGTTGGTTCTATCATTAATCCCATATGATAAAAATTATTTATTAAAATTTCAGATACATCATCCAGAGTTATTATTCCTGGTGTGGGTGTATTGTTTTCATAACACGTTTTTAAAATAGCACAGTCTCCATATATTGGTTCTAAATTTATATTACTTATTGATGCAAATTCATTTAGATTTTCGTCTTTCTTATTTTTATCTCTTAAATTTTCCATATAAATTACTTCATAATAACACAAATCATTACCATATAATAACATTGTATTACCTTGTAAATTTGGATTATTATCTTCTTTTGTTATTCCCATAATTACTTCTTCTAGTAAATTATTAGTATTGCTTTCATTTCCTATTAGTTGTATATATTTACTATTTGACACTAGTTTTTTTAATTGATATTTAATTTTATCAGTATGAGTTGGCATATTCATTGATAATTCTTCCATATCCATTAAATCTGTTATCTCTTCATAAATTTTATTTTTCTTCACCAAACAATAGTTTAGATTTGACCCTTCCATTAATTTTTATATATAGTATTTAAATTGTTTTTATTTTAACCTGTTTTATTTTAATCTAAATCTACATGTTCAGTTCCAATTGGACATAATGTTATCATTGGTTCCCATTTGTATTTACCATTATCGTCTAATTTAACTTCTTTTCTTACATCATTAGAATCAGGTCCTTTGTATAATACTTTTTTAAACATCATATAACCTATAAACATCCCTATTACCACCCCAAGTATCACACTTATAAAAATTTCTATTATTATTTTGATATTGATATTAATATTTTCTTCCATAGTATAATTATGTTTAGTAAAAAAATATTATAAATTATAATTATATAATTATTAATGAACTACCACATATATTTTTCAATTATCATTTTTATACTTTTAATTACTTGTTTTTATCTTGTGATAAATAATTTTGGTATAAGTACCATTAGTATTAACAAAACTAATTCAATTTCAGATATAGTCTCTCTTGAAAAAAATTTATCACTTATACAAAATGAGTTAGCCGCTATCAAATCTGAAGTTAAACTTGGTGTTGAACCTGAAATTATTATTAGTACTAACTCAAATGGACTTGATCCAAATAATCAAAATAATCCTAATAACGAATCTAATCTTAATTCTCCTTGTATGTCTGGGTCTTGTAATTTAGGGAATTTAGGGAATTCAGGACCAAAACCACCCCCTATTATTTTTGACCCTATTGCTAGATATGATCAAGCCAAACTTTTAGACCCACTAGTCGACCCAAGAGGTAGAACCTCTGCAGACCAAATTCCTGCTCCCCAAATAGCTGCACAATTTAATTTCCCCACTCAAGGGGTTCTCGATAGATATCATAGAGTTGGATTACTTATAGCTCTTGATGGTCCAGATTCAGCTGATATTAGTCCTAGACATAAACCCAAAAGAGAACGCAAACATGCTAGAAAACATATCTATTCAGATGATAATTCATCTAGTTTATCAAATTCATCTAATTCGACAAATTCAACTAATTCAACAAATCTATCAGGTATTCCTGGACTTTCAGGGTCATATAAAGGAGTTGAGATTGCTTCTATTGGACCTGAAAAAATAGAATCATTTGGAATTGTAAGTGATGAGGGCCCTAATGGTATATTGGAATTAATTGGTAAAAAAATTACTGATAATTGGTATAAATACTTTACATCAATTAGTAAAGGTAACAAAATTATTAAGATTGTTGTTCACAATAAAAACAGAAAAGAACTTTATACTGGAGATGTAGTTTATATTCCTGAACTTAACAGATGGTACCAAGTTCAAATAGATGAAATGGATATGATTGAATACAATCCATATTTTTTCTAAAAAACGGATTATCAAAAAAAATATATTATTCAGACCATGAATTTTTGTTTCTTATATTTTATCATCTAAATTCTTCTTTTATTCTTTTAAATTTGATATTTTATCATCTAACCAGACCATCTGTATTTTTTATTTTATTTTTATCATCTGTCTAGACCATAAATTTTATTTATTCCTTGTTTTATATTTTTTATTAGTTTTCATTTTTATTTATAACTGAGATACTAGTTAACATTTTTTTTTATTTTTTTTTATTTTTTTTTTATTTTTTTTTATTTTTTTTTCAATAAAAATTTTTTAAAAAAGAAAATTTTTTAAAAATTCTCTTTTTAATTTTTAATTTTTTTTCAACACACACACAACTTTTTAAAGTCCCACATTACACAAAATCCCACACAAATTATATATTTTAAATAAAGAGAAAAGTAGACAAAAATAGTGACCGAAAAAATTCGGTCGGTTGGTAAAAAGTGTAGGAGATGACAATGTGTAAGTTGTATAAAATCGACCGAAAAAATTCGGTTTTTTTCATATTATAAGATTAATTCCGGTCAGCTATCGTAAGTTTTTGATTAACTAAATCATGAAATTAATTTAAAAAAAAATATTATATATTATGTTATATATATACTTTTAAAATGACTAAACATATATGTAGTATCTGTGGGAAGGGTTTTTCCAAGGTTTCACACTTAAAAGACCATTTAAATAAAAAGATACCATGTGGGCAAAAAATAAAAACCTCGACCGAATTTTCCACACATGAATCCACACAAAGTCCCACACAAATTTCCACAAATCCCACACAAATTTATTCAGACGATAGTTCATCTGAAAATGAAAATTTAACAACAAGTTCAAGAACATCTAGGTCTGATTCAGATACCAATAATTTAAATACAAGACCAGAACACATAGATAATTTAGAAAAAACAAATTTAATAAGACCATTAACATCTGATAAAAATTCTTTTTATAAATTAAAAAATTTATCAGAAAACACAGGTCTAGCTATACTTCCCACAATACCCACACTGTCCATACTGACCGAATTTTCTGGTTCTAATGACTCTAACAAGACCATAAAAAATAATAAAGACGTAATTTTAGACCAAGAATCATCAAAAGATTTAAAAAAAAAATTCGAATGTGGTCTATGTGGTAATAAATTTAGTAGAAATGATGCATTAACCAGACACAAAAAGAAATTTTGTAAAGGTAATAAAGATATTATAAAGATGGATAAATCTTTTTCAAATATAATCCAAGATGATAAATCATCTGAAATTACTGAAATTACTGAATCTATTATTACAAATTCTAAAGAAACAAAATCTGAGGTCAAACAAGATCTAGAAATGTATACAGAACTTGATGAAAAAACTAAATTAATTTTAACAGTATTGATGAAACAAAATAAACATTTGTTAGTAGAATTAACAAATATTAAAGATACCTATACTAAATTACAACAAGATTATAGTGAGGTAAAAGTAAAATTGGTTAATTTGGAAAATAATAAAAGTGTGCAAAATGTGCAAAATGTACAAAATGTACAAAATGTTAAAAATGTTCATAAAACAATTACGAATATTAACGCAAAAACACTAAATAACACTACGAATTTAACTAATTTAAATACCAATACAAATATAATTTTGGCTCATGGTAAAGAAGAATTTAATAAAATAGAGTTGGACACGATTATTCGTTGTCTTTCTACAATCAAATATAATGAGATTATTCCTAATATGACAAAGCATATATATCTAAATGATGATATGCCTCAAAATAAAAATTTTTGTGTGGTTGATGTTGCTAGAAACAAATGTAAATACTTTGATGGAAAAAAATGGCTTAGTGGTAAATCCACAGATAAAATAAATAAAATATTTGATAATGTACATAATGTGTTAACTGAACCATTTGAAAAAGATAATCTTAATAGAACTATTGAATTTATAAAATCAAATCCAAAAAGATTTTCTAAAAAATGGATTGATTACTCAAAAACTTTTTTAGATACTATTTATGAAGAATCTGAAAAAGAAACTAGAGAAAATATTTTAGACCAATTAAAATATATTTTTTATAATAATAAAGAAGAAATACTTAAGATTAAAAACTAGATTAAGAATATTTAATACAATCAATCAAAATCTCATTAATATTATCATAAGAACTATATTTTGAAATGTTATTCTTATAATGCTTTGTTATTTTAACAACAAGAGCTAGTTTTGCTCTTGGAATTTTTTTCACAAGTTCATTTATTATCTGAATTTGTGAATAATTATATGAATCTTCAACATAAAATTCCATCTTATCACTCATGATTTTATATATCTTTATAGTTTAAAATAATTTTTTTCCATAAGGTCAAGATATAAATTAAAGACCACTAATATATTTTTTTTATGATTTAAGACGTATCTTAATCTTAAAATTATTTAGTAAAATAAAAAATTTAATCTATGGTCTTCTTTATATATTGACCTTATGGAAAAAAATTATTTTATTCATTCAATATAAAATTAAAATGTGTATATATAATAGGAATACATAGAAATCATGCCTGCAAGAGCATCAATCTCATCCGGTTCTTCTAGATCATCTAGCTCTTATTCTAGACCATCTAGTTCTTATTCTAATTCCAGTTCCTATAGAAACAATACATCAAGACCTGTTGCTCCACCTCCCTCATCAAAAACTAATTTAATTTCATTAAGTAAAACTAATAAACCTTCTGAATCAAATTCTAATTTGAAAAATCCCGTGTCTCCATCTACTTCATCAATTCCATCTACTTCATCAATTCCATCTACTTCATCTGTTCCATCTAGTGGAGGTTTTTTATCCAATGTATATGAGGGATTTGGTTTTGGAACAGGTTCAGCTATCGCACACAATTCAATAAACCGAATATTTAATTGGGGATTTGGTTCTACCCATCCTACTTCTTCTACTCCTACTCCTACTTCTTCTACTTCTTCTACTCCTTTTATTTATTCAAACCCATCTACTAATTCAAGTTCTAGTTCAAGTCCAAGTTCTCAACACCAATTATCTTGTGAAGATTTAAACAAACAATTTAAAGAATGTTTAGAATTAAACAATAATAATTTTTTATCTTGTGAAAATGCATATAAATCATATGAATTATGTATAAAATCTAACAACAAATAAGTAAGATTATTAGTTATAATATTTTTAATTAACTTATATTATTTTGTACTAAATAATATATAGACAGTAAATGTCAAATTCAAATTCAAATTCAAATTCTAATTCTAATTCTAATACTAATACTAATTCAGATATAAACCAAGAAAACATAGATAATTACGATATTGGTATTTTTGATCCAAATGGACAAAAAATAAATCCTCTTAATGGATTAGAATATTCTAATCAATATAAAGTGCTTGCAAAGATGTGGTCTAATTTACCTGCGTATAAACATATAAAGGAACTAGTCGAATCTATTAAAAAAAATGATATAATCCTAGTTCAAAGTTCAACAGGTTCTGGAAAAAGTGTTATAGTACCCAAATTAGCATTACATGCAACAAATTACAGAGGACGAGTAGTAATGACCTTACCAAAAAAAATCATAACCAAAAAAGCAGCAGAATTTGGAGCAAAAACTCTTGATGTGGAGTTAGGAGAGCAAGTAGGATATCAATTTCGTGGTGAAAATATGAAATCAAAGAAAACAGTATTACTTTATTCAACAGATGGTTCAATAATATCCCAAATAAAATCAGATCCTCTTTTAAGAAGAATAGACATATTATTAATAGATGAAGCTCATGAACGTAAAGTTCAAATAGATTTACTATTGTATTTGATAAAAAATGCAATTAAATTACGCAAAGAAAGAAATATGCGTCCGTTAAAATTAATAGTTATGAGTGCAACAATAAATGAAGAAATTTTTGCAAGTTACTATAAAGATTTTAAATATGTAAGTATGTATTTATCTGGAACTCCAAATTATCCAATAGAAACAGTTTATTTGGAAACAACTCCTAATTTAGTATCAAATGAGTATTTAGAAATAGGAACCAATATAATAACAGACTTGGTAAAAAAAATTAATTCAGAAAAATTACCTGAAGGAGATATATTATTTTTTGTATGTACAGTTAAAGAATGTGATGAAACTGCTTTAGAACTAGGCAATAAACTTCCTGATTGTTTTACAATGGGTTTGTATTCAGGAATAGACCAAGAATTAGAACAGTATATAAGTTCCCCAGTGAAATACAAAGAATTAAATTCCAAATTTAAAAGAAGATTATTTGTTTCTACAAATGTAGCAGAATCGAGTTTAACAATAGATGGAATAGTTTATGTACTTGATTCAGGATTAGAATTATCTGTTAGATACGATCCAAACAAACAAATTAATATAATGACAAAAAATTTTATTACAAAAGCCCAAATGACACAAAGAAAAGGACGTGCTGGTAGAACAAAATCAGGTTATTGTTATAAATTGTATACACCAAAAGACGAAGAATCTACTCAAGATTATCCTGCTCCTGAAATAAGAAAAGTAGATTTAAAAAATGTATGTTTAAGTATGTTAAAATTAGGTACTCAAATATATTCAAAAAATAATAATATAGAATCAGAATCTAAAGATTTTCAAGATTTTAATATAGAAAAAACAATAAAGATGTTTACAGAATTTATTGAACCACCAGGACAAGCTTTTATAACAGATGGTTTTGATTTTTTGATATCAAATAATTTGACAGATTCAGAATTTAAATTATCAAATATTGGTAATTTAATTGTAGAATCTCGTTTAGATGTTGCTGATGGATTATCTTTAATTTATGCTTGGAATATAAGTATTTTGGTATTTAAAAAGGTTTTCAAAATAATTTGTATTTGTTCGATGATTAAATCTGGACCAGAAGATTTTTTTTATAATGATGTAGAAGAAGAAATCAAAGAAAAAATATTAAAAAAATTAATTAATAATTCATCAAATTCAGAACATCTTTTATTATATGAAATTTATAAATATATTGAAGACAATGAAAATTTAGAAGAAAGTATTTTTAACATAGAACTATATAAAAATATACAAAAAATATATGATAATCAAATAGAAAAAATTACAAATCTATATGAAAAATATAATATTATTTTAGAAAATTTAAAAAAAGATGATATGAATACTAATGTAATAAAATCATTAAATTATGGATACAAATCGAATCGTGTGTTTAGATCAAAAGGAGAATATAAATACAATGGTCTTACATGTAATTTAGAAAAATCCAAAATTAATTTTACATCAGATAAATTTATGTCATTAATATTCTATTCAAATATATATATAAATGGTAAATTTAATATTGGAATAATTAGTCCGTATTTACTTGAAGAATAAAAATTATAACTTTTCTTAATTTAATAAAGTGTAATACCATAATAAAGAATTCTTGGAGTGGTAGTTTCAACAATATCACCATTCGCAGAGATACCCCAAGAATGAAATCTCCATAGACCATCATCAGAAAGAGCATATCCAGAATAAATATTAGAAATATATTTTTTCCCATAGAGGATTTCACAATTGTCATGACATCTTCCTAATTCCATTTCTTGAATCATTGTATAAGCTTTAATAAGTTTGCCTTCAGAAAGAATTTTATCAATATCGATATGTTCAAATGGTGTTGATACAATATGAGTATCTGGGACAATTGTACTTAATCTGTTGTTAATTTCAATGTGTTTTTTATTAAACCATGGTCTTGTAACTAGAAAATTTTTTCTATCAGGATCAGGATAATCTACGATATGTTGAACCATCGAATCAATAAAATCTTGTTCACTCATATTTTGATATTTTACACTAAGATTTGAGGATATAGTTGAATGTGAAGTTGAATGTGAATACGACATACTTATAAATTTATTATTATATAAATATATCATCAGTTAATTTAATCAATTTTTTCCAATACTATACCATGATTATCACACTCAAAAATTTTATCTCTAATAATAAACTTTTTAGAAAGTCCTGATTTTTCAAGAAGCAAATCCAATTCATCAAACTCAAATAAATGATAAAACCTATTATATTTATGAGCCCAAGGTATCAAATAATCTCCAGGTTTTTCCAATCGAGTAAATTTAGTCGTAGGGGTAGTTGTAGCCCATGCTGAAATCATTGCGATACCACCAGGCTTTAATACTCTATATATCTCGTTAATCATTTGAATTCGTCTTGTTTCCGAAACCAGATGATGAATAACTGCAATTGATATAACATAATCAAACATATTATCTGATAAGCCTGTATTTACAACATCAGCCAAAATTGTTGTAACATGAGGATATTTAGATTTTACTATCTTAAGGAGATTTTCAGAATTATCTAATGAATAAATTGTCATATTATCTAATAATGGTGTATATCGTCCATTACCACAACCCAAATCCAGAAATATTTTTTCAGGAGATTTCTCAAGTGTTTTAATAAAGTTCTTTACCCCAGGCCAATAATATCCTCTGGTTCTATCAAAATCTTCCGCTATAATATCATATACATTTTTAACATGCTGGGTTTCAAAATCATCTGATTCGGTAGATTCTATATATTCTATAGATTCCATTTTATATGTTAATATAGTATTAACCTTAATCATAATAATAAAAATTCAATTATTTAGACCAAGTACTTTTTGAATAAATAAATTTACTAGAGGGATTCCTGTAACTATAAGACACCAAAATTCACCAATATTTTCTTTGAAATTATAAATACTAAATAGCAAAACCAAATAACTTACACCTATTGCTACAAATAAATTAGTATTTGAGTAAAAATTAGTAAAGTTAATAAGCATAATTAAATGGTAAAAATTATAATCAAAATCTTTTTTCCAAGTCCAGTCGATATGTCCTTGATTATTAGTACCTACACAAAGATTTGAAGAATTATCAATAAATTGGTAATATTTATAACCAACATAACATAAATATAAAATATTTGAAATAACAACAAAATCATTTGGTAAAACATTTGATGATTGTAAATAAATACTAGCAAAAATAAATAAGACAACAGGTTGTAAATGATTAAATATAGGTCCTAATATCGCACCTAATTTATTCCAGCCTTTAACACAATTAGGATCTGACCAAATTAGATATTCAATAAATTGCATTATTGAAACAAACATAAAAAAATATCCAATAGCCATATTTGTAGAGTTACTTTGAGAATTACCTAATTCAATTAGTACAAATGATGTAGACAATCCAAATAAAAATGATATCAAAGAAGTATTCTTAGAATAACACATAGTTTTATGTATAAAATAAAATATATTTATAATATATTTTTTCTGAATATTATTACTTTGCTATTTTCAATTGAATAATTTTGTATAATTTCTATAATACCTTGATTAATATAATTATTAAAAAGTCTATCAAAGCTATCTGATTCTAATAGATTCGCATATTCTAATTTGTCTTTAAAAATATTATAATGTGATGTAGAAATACTTGTTAAACCTGATAAAAAACAAAAACCACCAGGTTTAAGTACTTTGATAATTTCTTTTACCATAATTTCTTGTTCTGAATATTCTAAATAATGAATGACACTAACAGATATAATAAAATTAAATATATTATCTGGATAAGGTAAATCTAATACAGTTCCTACTTGAATATTAGTTTCAGGATGTAATACTTTAGCCTTAGATACTAGCACATCAGAAATATCCAATCCATATGATTGGTAATTTTTAGTAAGATAAAAATATTTTCCATGAGCACAACCCAAATCTAAAAAAGTAGGATTAGATATGTTTTCCTTAATAACAATATCATCCATCAAATTAAAAAATTTTCGAACTTTTGACCAATAATGATTACGTAAATTAATATATTTTTTAGCATTTTGATTATAAAAATTCCTAATAATTATGTCTTTTGGTTTTATTATATCCATTAATTTAACTCTATTAAATATTTGTGATATATAATTAAATTTTTTTATTTTTTATTAAATTAGCTTATGTCTAAATCTGACTCTAAATATGAGTTTCAGTTCCAGTTTCAGTTGATTCATCAACACATTTATCAGTATTAGTATTAGGTTCAGCAATTGGTTCAGGATATGCTTCTCTTAATTTTTTAACAATTTTTTCTAATTTAGAAACTGCTTGTCCACGTTCATAAACAGGATTATCTCTATCATAAAGGAATGAATCGATAGAAGCCATATTTGAAAAATTAGTCTTGATAACCTTACCATTAAGATAATCAATATAACCTCTAGATGATGTTGTAATTGCTCTACTAAAATCTTCTAAGGATGTCGGCGGTGTTGAAAGTAAATTTTCGATAATACCCATACCTTGGACTTTTGAGTTAACATATAAAGCCCATAAAAGGACCTCAGGAGGTATTCCAGATGCGTTTACGTATACCATTTTGTTAAATTAGTGTATAATAATTATAAAATAATATTATTTTCAATTTTTTATCATAACTTTAACTTATGGTACATATCATATAGTATCCGATACTTTCATTAGAACATGTTCTGTTTTTATCTAATTTATTTTTGTTGTCAGTAAAATCACAAAAAGTAATATCAATAGAATCAGATGAATCAAATGATTTAGTTAATTCATTAGATTTATTAGATTCATTAGATTCATTAGGTTCAAATATTATAACTGATTCATAATTTTTGATTGTGCCATAAGCTTTATCTTTTGAATCCATATTATATTATTATTTAATAATATTGTAAATAAAAAAAATAATTATCAAATTTTATACTGTAATAAATAAAAATAATAAACCTAGATTTAGTCATATCAATAAGTTTTAACATGATTATCTGGTTTGATATCGAGCTGTTTAACCCATCCCCAAGCAACGATACTAATTCTACCATCAGTAGGTTCAGATACATAATTTTGATTGGTTTTAATTGGGGGTACTCCATGTCTCCAATCAATATTAACATCTTTAGCAAAACCATAAGTTGTCCCCGAAGGTAAAGGAAATGATATCACGTTTCTACAATCTTTATGATTTGCAACTTGAAAAGCAATATCTCGTGTATATCCGAAACTAACTCCAATAGTAAAGTTTTGAATTTTTGCGATATCTGGTTTAATAGCAGCACCATCATAATGAAAAAATTTGTGGTCTTTAAGGTCTTCCATAATATTAAATCTAGTAGCTTTAATATCCATATTAAAATATTTTTTAATTTTATCAATAACATAATTAAATGTAGGGCAATCTTTTTTCCAATCAAAATGGTCATCAACAATTAAATGACAACCTTCATGCCATTCGTGAATTAATTTATTTTTATCAAATTTAGTAGCATAAACTTCCTTGAGTAATCTGTCATAAATATCAGCATCTGCTGTACTATTAAATATATCAGGAACAACGATTACATCGTTAGATTGAATTGATAATTCTGATTTTGTTTTTCCATATTCAAATTGAACTCTCATTTCTGGAGGAGAATAATTAGGAGTAACACATTCAGTATTAATAATTTTTTTTGGTTTAGTTGATTTATTAATTTTTTTGTTAGGATTATCAATAGGTTTAACAATTTCATCACCAAATTTATCAATTTTATTAAATTCATCAAACTCTTTAATTAATTGTGGATTAACTGTGTGAGCAAATTTACATCCATTGACATTTCTACAATTACCACGGTAAAAGTGTCTACATAGATTTGAATCATGTATATATCTACATGATTTATTACCACACTCTTTTTTCATAAATTTTTTACAGATTTTTTTTAAATCTTGTTCCATTTAATATTAGATATAAAGTTAGATATTTCTAAGTTATTTAATAAAAAAATCAATTATTTTACTTATAAAACAAGTAATTATATATAATAAAAAATTGATTTTAAATTACTAATATTAGACTATTATAATAAGACTATATAAAAAGATAATAACCTATGTCAATTGTACCGAATCAATATATAATTCCAACAAACATGGATTTTTATTTTAAACAGACTAATACTGGAGTTAAATTTACTCACAACCTATGTGTAGACACAAAGTTAAGCGAGTTAAAAGAATCAATTAATGCCAGGGTTTATCAAGAATTGGGCTTAGAACATTATGATATTGTGGTAGCAGGAACTCCTCAAAAGGAACAAGGACCTCCTATTGAATATAATTCAATTATGAGTTTGAGACAAAAGTTTTCCGAAAACATAAGACACATAGCATTTTATATTAGACCCACGGGTTCAACAGACTCATCAGGTTTAACAGATTCATCAAGACTATCTGGGTCGGTTCAAAATAGTTTGAACCAATCTATTCAAGGTCATCAAGGTAATCAAGGTTATCAAGTTCATCTAAGTGAACCTGTTCAAGAAGATGTTTATGTTGAACCTATTGAACCTATAAACCCTGTAAACCCCGAATCAAATCAAACTACGCGGAATAATTGGGATTATAGGACTTATTTTGGATTAAGAACATTAGTACTAAGAACACCAGGAACACCAGGAACACCAGGAACACCAAGATCATCAGGAATCGAAGACAGAACCAATCATGCTGACTGTGCGATATGTTTAACAGATACCATTATCAATTCTGACTTAAGAGTTTTACCATGTGGTCACAGATTTTGCAGAGGTTGTATTACAGGATGGATGTGTTCAGAACCAATTAATTTGGGTAGAAATTCTTGCCCCACATGCAGGAATCATATGTTTAACAGATAAACATTTTATATAAAATTATCAAGTTAAGATTAAAAATATTTATTTATTATAATAAAGTAAAATAATTTTCAATGGATTTACCAGAAATTAAGTTAAACAAAACTAAATCAAATAAATACTATTGTTATATTTTGTATAGTACAAATCCTTTTTACTGTGAACAAACATACAATGGTTCTACAAATGATTTAAAAAGAAGATTAAGACAACATAATGGAGAGATAGTAGGAGGTGCAAAAGCTACTAGTGGTAAGGGTCCATGGGACTATATGTTAGTTATGGAGGGATTTTTAGACCACAAAGAGGCATTATGTTGTGAATGGAGAATAAAACATCCAACAGGTGCAAGAAAAAGACCAAAAAAATATTGTGGTAAAAAAGGTAGGATAAGTTCATTAAATATAATATTAAATTTAGAAACATGGACATCTAAATCTATAGGATTAAATTCAGGAAAAGAATATACAATTTATGTGATAAATGAACTAATAGATTTAATAGAAATGAATAATATTAAATCAAATATAAAAATTAAAAGTATGGATGAATTAGTTATAAATTAATTTTATATTATTATATAAGATAGCTTCTAATTTGTGTGTATTGAAGAGCATATCTTAAAATAACACCAGAGAAGAAGAATGTAACTTCCATAACATAGTATTTATCCCAAACTTCGCATTCTTTAGGAAGATCAGGTTTTAAAGAGGAGAAGATGACAGATAATAAAAGACCAACAATAACGGTTACAATACCGAAAATAACAGCTTGATAGAATAAAGGTGAATCCATATTAAATTATATTATATTATATTATAATATAAAAATTTATAGTTAAAAAAATAAAAAACCTAAAATAGATTAACAAGTTTAATCATATATTTAACAGGAATATTATTTGTGATTTTATCACTAATTAAATATAATTCAAAAAATATACAAATATTATTATCAAATTTAATAATTAATTTATTAGAATCTATTTCCAAGTCGAATTTTTTTGGTAAATTAGTAACAATAATTTTATCTGTATTATTACCTATAAGATTTTGATAAAGTTTTGTACATGAAACCAAATTAATATTTTTTTTAATAAATGAATAATTAATATTGTTATATTCATTTATTATAGATTCGCGCGTTTTTTTAGGCATACTACTAAAAGTATAATAAATTTTGTCTGATTTTTTATTATTAAATTTGTTTCTAAAATCAAAAGTATAATTTAATATTTCTTCATTATACAAATTGTATATATTGTTATTAAAATTTTTATTAATACCAGTATATTGAATAAGTTTTTTAGATTTAATAGATTTTAATGGTATTGATATTTCATTATTAAAATTTGTATTAGAAATATTATATTTACAAATATTTTTATTACAATTTTTTTCTATTAAATTACAAAAATGGTGAATAACTTTTGTTTTTAAATTAATATCTAATACATTCCAAGATTTATTATCAATATTAATTATTTTTTCCAAAGCTCCAATAATATCTTTTTTAACTTCAATATCTATAGCCATTTTCTTTAATTATTAAATATTAATAAGTATTTTCTTAAATTAACTAATTTGAATTAAGATAAAGAAAATATCAAAGATTTATTTTTTTATTCTTTTATCAATAAAATCATATGCTTTATCATTAGCTTTACATTTAACTTGAGAATTATGTCCACAAGATTCACAATGTTTAATAAGTATTTTTTTATCATTTTTTTGAAGAACAGGTTCAGGATAATCACAGTTTTCACAAATTTTATAATTAACAATAAATTCGAAAAAGAATTTTTTAATTTGTTCTTGTGTAAATTCTCCTCTAAATAATAGACAATTTTTATTGGAATCAAATCCTGAGGCACAAGAAAGTCTTCCACTAATATATTTACCAAAATATTCCGAAGGCATTCCTAACTTTTCAGAAAAATATTCCGAATTAATAAAATAAGTGGTTCTATTATCTTTTTTACCACTAAAATCAACTTCAGGTTCATTATATCTATACCTGTATCTTGGGTCTTGTAACGAGCTTTCTCTAGTAGCGAAATAAAATGTTTTACCATCAAAATCTGAGCCAAAATCCATTTGTTATAGTTTACAGTTAATAATTATATAATAAGTTATTTATTATAAATAAATTTCAATTATTTCAATTATTTTATAGTATAATACTATATATTAAAACATAATATGAATTTAGTAAATAATTATGATGACTTATCAACAGTTTTTAATAAATATAATATTTCAACAGTAGATTTTAAAAAAAAACTAACTATAGTGCTACCAGATAATGTTGATTCAATTTTGGCTGAATTTATGTCTAACGTTGAATTAAGTAAACAACATGAATATGTTGGTTCTTTAAGAATTGACCCATATAATTTATTTGGTGATTTACCAATGTATACAATGTTATTAGATGCAACAAAATTATCAAATAATATAATTACTGAATCAAGAATGGAAATTTTAAATTCAAATAAAGATTTTTTGAATGTATGGAAAATTTTTATAGTTGATAATGTAATGTGGAACTTACCATTTACATTAAAAGATATTATATTTATTCCAGTAAAATTAGTAAAAGAAAATCTAGATTTTGATTCCTATTATAATTTATCAAGAACTCTTATCCATGAGAGAATTCATGTATTACAAAGAGCAAATCCTCAAGAATGGATTGATTATGTTTATTATCAAGATAAAAAGTGGTTTTTAATTAAAAAAGACACACCTCTATTTAATTTTTTAGATTTGTATGATATAAATAAATTAATGAATTATATGAGAGTAATTAATCCTGATACTGTATTTAAAGATTTTAAATATGGATATAAACTAGATGACAAATTATATTATGGAGTATTATATTTAAATCCAGATAAAAAAGTAAGAGTACAATGGTTTCGTATTCATACAATAGTAAATTCACAATATGACAAGGAAAATATTACTTATAATTTAGAACCACTAGATAAAGAAATATTACCATATGAACATCCTTTTGAACTTTACGCATATAAAATATCCGAAGAGTTAACTAAAGTAAAAAATAATTAGATTTATATTGATTGAAGTTCTGATGTATAAACTGCAGAAGTGTCTATAACTTTATCAAAACCATTTCTAAATAAAAATTTATAGTAATACATAAATATAAGAACAATAACTACTCCAGCTAAAATAGCCATATCCCAACTTTCTTGTTCATTCTGATTGTTTTCAGCCATCTTTTATTATATAATATTTTTATAATAAAAAAAAATTAAATATTAATTATAAAAATTTTTCTCTTTAGATTTTTTGTTTAAATATTCTACAATAATATAAATAAGTATAAGAATAACAATTAACCATAGTAATAAAGAATAAGGATTAATTGGATTTTCAGTTACAAAGTGTCCTTCTTGTAAATTTTTACTTATATCAAATAATTCTAAATTCATGATTTTAAACTTTTCAACAATGTCAGATGGTTTAGATAAATTAGTATTATTTGTTGAATAAACTTGATTATAATAATAACCACCACATTTACCCTTTGAACTATCAGTACAACTTACAGAACATCTAATTCTATCAGCTTTTATCATATCTTCTGGTATAATATTAGAACCGAAACATTTATTTCCTTGTTGTATTCCAACAAAATTATAATTTTTTTCTTTACCTCTTGTTATACATTGTTCTTGATTTTCAACTTCTCCTAAGTAATCCTTAAATCCAGGATTAGAGGGGTCATCGACGTAACATCCAATAAAATTTCCTTCTAATTTAAGTTCATCTGAAGTTAGTTTAAAATCAAATGGATCATCTTTAAGTTTTTCAGGATAAACAAATTTATGTTCTTGTTCAATCTCTGCTTCAGGTAGTATTGCCTTATTTATAATTTTATTAACATAGATATTTGAACTTTCTTTTGTGTTATTTAAACTATTTTCTATTTGATTAAATAAATTATCCATTATATTATTTTGTTATAAAATAATTACATAAAAAAATTATTTAATTAGTTTTTATTTTTTTGTTTTTATAAAATAAATCACTATTAAGATACATAGTATTGTTAAATATAATATATTATAATTTTGCATACAATAAATGTTTTCTAATGTGGTTTTCTTTTTATTATCTAAATTATCAAAATATTCCATAGAATTTGGACTATTATCGCGCAATAATGGGTCTCCTGTAATTTTATCTATATTTGCATTTTGATAAAATTGTAAAGTATCTTTATTTTGATTAAAAGGATATAATAAATTATAATTAACCCAAGGATATATAGTTTCTAAACTTGAAGGAGAAAATGTATATAAATATCTACCATCATACCAAGTTCTATTTATATCAGATTCACCTATACCATATTGACTTGTTGAACTATCAATATTATCATCAGAATATTTAATTTTATCTGGTTTATCTGTTTTATCTGATTTATTTTTACTAATATAATTATTAACAACAACTTTTGGTTGTTTATTTGAATTAGTTGGTTTAGATGTGACAAGAGGAGGAGGTAATTTGATTGAACTTTTTTCATAAGGCTTGTTTGAACCTTTTTCCCTAATAGTAGCTTTATCCATTTGTTGTGTAGTATAATAATATCTATCAATATCAGGTACATAATCTACATAATCTTTTTCATTTAGATATCCATTAGTATTCTGTTTATCATTATCCCAAGTTCTTAAATAAAATGGAGGCATATATGCGATATCATCGTGTAATGTTTGTTTAATAGTTCCAGTAGTTTGATCAGAGTCTTTTGGTGGTCTTGATGTTACAACTCCTGAACCTTTTATAGATTTTATATTTTTATTATATTTTGTATAATATTTTGATGGATTACTAAACATAATTTTAATTATTATATATATTACATATAATAATTATTTTCTTAAAAAATAAATCATCATTATGATTAAAATTATTATGATAACCAGTTCATAACTAAATCCGTTTTGTTTTTCAGAAGTAAAATTTTCCTTAATATTTGTTTTATTAGATTGAACTGAATTAATTATTAAGTCACCATCTTTTTCAATTCCTGAAATTTTCAGTTCCAAATTTGAACAATTAGAATTTAAATCACATATTCCAACTCCACCTTTTAAATTATTAGTTGTGACAATATGTGATTTGGATTTTGAAATATTATTAAAACCATCATATCCTTCAAATATTTTATTCATTTAATTAAGTTTATAATATTTTTTACAATTTTTACAATTTATTTAATTTCAGAATCTGTTTCTTCTTTATTATTTGAAAATCTATAACCAATATACAAAAGTAAAATTACTATAATACCAACCAGTACAATTATCATTGGGTCAAGTTTATATATATTTTGACTTAATGAAGGAACTATTTTATATTCACTTTTTATACTCTCCTCAGATATTTTTCTAACTCCATTAATTAAATTATTGTTTTCAAACTTTTTTTCCTGATTGGTGTCATTATCTAAAAAATCCAAATTATCATTGTAATCTAAACTAGAACTATTAATTATTGTTGTATCTAAATTATTATCTAAATTACTATCTAAATTATTATCTAAATTATTATCTAAATTATTATCTAAAATATTGTTATCAAACATAATATATTAATTATTATATATTATACAAATAAAAAAATACAAAAAACACAAAAATAACTAATATTATTGTATAATATATAAAATTACATTTTCGGAGATTGTTTACCTGCAGCTTCTCTACAACAAGGACACTTATAAGAATGTCCAGATAACCATGGGTCTATACATTCCTGATGAAATACATGTTCACAGTTTAATACTCTGACTTTATCATTTTCTCTGTTTTCATCTTGACATACTGTACAAGTTAAATTTTTATCCTTAATTTGTTGAGGAAGTTCTTTAAAAACACTAATTGGAATTTTTGCAAGCTCTTCATCACTTAATATCATCTTAATGTCTTCCATTTGCATTTGTTGACCAAGTACATTAGTAAACATCGAGAAAATATAACTTCTTCTAAGAATCGTTCTGATTTCTGATTTTAATAATTCTTGAACTGCTTCATAGTTTCTTTCAAATAATTCATTCATTCCCGTCATTGAATAATATAATATACTTGAAGCAATGTCTTGAACTTCAAAATTTGTATTAGCCAAACTAATTCTTATTGTGTATCTTATTGTTTCGATATAATCATCATCGTATTGAAGATTTTGTAAATATGATAAATTAATAAATTCGATTATATCAATATTGATATTTTCAAACATTTGTTCGTTTGCTCGTGCAAGTATATCTTCTAGTCTTGGCTCAACGTTCGTATTAACTTGGTCTAAGGGAATTTGCATATCCATTAAATTAAATAAGGATAGAGGTACATTTTGAACATCTACATCTTCTCCTTCATCTTCTCCTTCATCTTCTCCTTCATCTTCACCTTCACCTTCACCTTCATCTTCACCTTCACCTTCATCTTCACCTTCACCTTCATCTTCACCTTCTTCATTTTCGTTTTGAAGAACTTGATTTACTTGTTCAAGTAGGGTTGTGGGATGATTTTGATTAACAAGTTCGTTAGTTACTACTGGTTCAACTGGTTCAACTGGTTCAACTGGTTCAACTGGTTCAACTGGTTCAACTGGTTCACTTGATTCTGTTGGTTCACTTGATTCTGTTGATTCTGTTGATTCTAATTCAGGTACTAGTACTTGTACCTGTTCTAAAACAGTGTTAACAGGATTATCTTTTTCTTGATTAGAGAATTCTGACATTTTAAGTTAAGATTATAATAATATGTTAAATCTATACTTAATTAATAAAAATCAATTTTTATTAACTAAATAAGTAATTTTATACCATAAAATAGGTATTATATGTTTGGTCATCAATAGCATAATTAATAATGTATGAAACTACACAAAGTACAACTAATGCGACAATAATGTCTTTAATAAAATAAAGTAAAATAAGACAAGCAATAAGAATTAAGATAGGTCTATCCATAAGATATTAAATAGTTTTATATAATATATTTATACAAATAAATAAATTATATGTAAAATTAAAGATATTGATTAAGATGAAATCAGGAATTGTAGATAGTTAAATATAATTATTATAATGTTTTAAGTATTTTTCTTTGTAAAGTTTTTTATCTATAAAAATTAATTTAATATTAAAAATTATTTATATATATAAAGATAGCATGTCTGATTTTAATATAAGATTTGACTTAAGTCCATATTATCCAGATATATTTTTAAAAGACAAAATATATCAAACAATGGATTCAGTTGATTATACAACATATATATCAACAAATTCAACTATATTCATATTTAATATAAATTGTAGTGACGAAGATTTAAAAAATTATAATGACCCAGGATATTTATTATTTGGAATAGAGAATTCATCATTTGATTATAAAATACCATCAACATATTTTTTTAGTTATACAAAAACAGGTGAAACATTATCGATATTACCATATAAAATAGTAGAAAAATATAATTTTCCCACAAACCAGATTCAAGAGTTATTAAAATCAATTGGTTATAACGTAAATAAGATTAATACAGGTAATTCAAGTTTAGATGAGCCCTTATTTACTTACTATAAATTAGAAATAGATGATAAGTCATCTAATACAATAAGAACAGTTTTTTATTTGTTTTTTACAGAAAAAGATTTAGATTCAATAAATTATAATAATTATAATTCAACAACATTTTATAACTCAATTTACAATAATGTTTTTATTTATCCATATATAAATATTAATAATAAAATACAAGGATTAGAAAAAATATTAGGAGCATCATTTAATTTTAATAATTTTGATTCGTCAAGCACGAATTATATAGATCCAGTTGACTTTGATGACAAAGAATTAATAAAATATTATGAGAAAATAGATTATAAATATATGGAAAGAGCAAATATATACACAAATACGAATAATAAATTAGAATTGTTAAAATATTTAAGTAAAAACTATAATAATTTTGAAAGTTTTTTTAATAAATGTAAGGAAGACAAAAGTATTGTAATACAGAATAATGAGATATCAAAAACATATTTTTCGAATATGGATTATGAGAATAAAACTTTAAAAAGTTTAACTTTAACAAGGTTGAATAATAAACATGTTAATATGAATTTAACTTTTTCAGGAAAAGATAAAAAATATTCTTTTTCACTAGATAACAAAATTGCTTATGTAAAAAAGAATATAGATTTTAATAAATTTAGATATTGTCCATACAATTGTTCAATATTGAATACTCCATCTATATATCAAATGAATAAAAATTATTATATAAATGGATACATAAATATAACAAAAATAAAAGATAACCAAGAAACAATATTGTATTTAATAAATTCATATATATACAAAACATTAGTATTAATAAATCCAAATGTAATAAACTTAATTTATTTAATATCACAAAATGTGAAGTTATCAATTTATAATTTATTTACAACTAATAATAATTTAAATTTTGGAACGGGTATTAATAAAATTAATTTATATTTTGTAGGAACAGTGAGAGATACAAATACATATTATATAAATAAATACAAGATAGTATTCAGTTTTAATATTTCAAATGAAAAACCAGTAGAATATATAATAATTTTAGGAATATGTTTTTATAATGGTGACAAGATTAATATAAAAAATACTAGAATAACAAAAATGACAAATGATTTAGGATATATACTATATACAAATGAAGATTGTTCAGTAGGTTTAGCACCTCAATTATATAATCAAAATAATACAGTTCAAATATATGAAACAAGAAGAAATTTAAATTTGTATGATGTCAAAAATATTTTAGCTAATATAAATTATGATAATATTGATAATAAAAATTTATTTTATAAAAACATATTATTTAACAACTATTATACTTTTATTCCTTATATAAATCCTTCGATTATACAATTTACAAGTGGTTCTGAAGCAGTAGTAGCTAATAATTTAAATGTTAATGTAAACAAATTAAATAATTTTATAAAAAACATGATAAACATAAGTACAAACATAATAGATCTTGTAAATGAAGATGCTCTGTTAAACTTATATAATAACTTAACATATGACTTAAATTTAGAAAAAGATAACTATGGAAGAAAATATATAGAAAATTTTGTATATTTCCCAAAAATATTGTTACCAAGTAATTTACCAAATACAATATATAAATACAGATTATATACTGAAATTCCTAATACTGAATTTAGTTTAGAAGTAGTTCCAGCAGGATACTATAAAATATTAAAATACACAAATTATTATCCAGAATATGTATTTGATTCAGTCAGTAGTGAAAATGATAAAATAATTTTAACAATTGATGATATATCTAAATTTCTAAAAATAAATTTTTGTTTTATGATAAAAATGCCGAATGATGTATTTGTTGATGACAGCTTTATGGTTGATATATTTGATCAGTCTAAATCTTATTATATGAACGAAAGTAATTATAGTTTTAACATAGGGTCATCAGAAACTCAAATTTATTTAGTAGCATTAAAAAGTGATGACCAACCTTATATAAATACACAAAATATTATATATGGATTTAAATTATTTAATTTTTTTAATTCTTCAAGTGGTTTAAATGAATTAGGAAACAAATATATCATTAATTTAAGATTGTATATTAGTAGTTATTTAAACTTTTATCAAATGATTTTCAATTCAAACATATTTATTGAGTATAATGAAAATAATAATTGTATAAATAATGTTGATGAAAATTATTTAGAATTACATAATAAAAATTTACTAAAGGATATAGTTTATTATGATTTTATAAGATTTAATTATGATACAGATTTAACAGAAATAAAAAATGAATACAATAATTATAAAAGTCAGATTACTGATAATTTATATAATTCAAAATATTATGAAAATCTTGTAAAGATAAATATTAATAGACTTGTATATATTTCAAATACAAATAAATTGGTTATTAGTTTAAAAAAAATACTAAATTATCTAAAGTTAATGAGTAATTATATTATTTTAGAAAATGATAATTATGAATATATTATTGAATTTATAAATTATAATGCATCTGTATGTTACGAAATAACTCAAGTAAATTACAATATAGGAACAACATATTCAACCAATAATTACTATATACAAAATTTACTAACAATATTAAAGAAAATAACAAAAATTGTTTCTTTACAAAATATTAACAATTTAATTAATAGTGTAACTTTTTGTATAGAATATTTTAAAGACAAAATTTTATTAACAATAAAACAAATATTAATAAATTCAGAAAATGTGTCGAGTAATGCTGATTTAAGTCAAGAAGTAAAAGTAATTTTTGGTTTAATAGAAAAATATGTTTTTGAATTTTCGTTGAATAAATTATTACTACTTGATGTGGAAAATAGTATAAATAATCTAAAAAATAATGATATTGTTTTAATAATTAAAAATAGATATCCTCAAATATCCGATGACAAAGTAGTAATATTACTAGATTCAATTATATGTTTAATAAATATTTATAATTTGAATACAAAAAAAATAGACGAGCTAATGTATTTATTACGTTTAACTAATACAGAAACAGAAGAATATTTAAATATTTTATTAGAAGAAAATTTAAATGATAATGTAGTAAAAAATTTTATTCTATTTAATACAGATTATTATGTTAATCAACTTGATATTAACAATTTTAATTTAAATAAGTTTTTAACCGACTATAAAACATGTATAATTTACTTTTCTAATCCTGATTTCAGTTCGCCAGTAATATCTGTTTTTTACAAAAAAGCAATAAGTGAAGGAATAGTAAGTTTTATTGACAATACAATAAATTATTATAGTTTGATATCAAAACAAATTATTGGTATATATAAATTTATTTACAATATAAATATAGGTGTGATTCCAAAAGTTAATATATACGAGCCTAAAAATATATCTAAAATATATTATTTATTAGGTGAATTAAAAAAAAATTATGAAAAAATACTTGAAATAGCAGATAGAAATTCAATAAATATATTTGTTGAATTAAACCCACTAATATTATTCTTTACAAATTTTATTAAATCAGTAAAAGAATTCTTATTTTATATTGAAATAAAATTATATTTAAGTAATATTTCCCAATACAATCAAATAATATTTTTGGATATTTTAAAAATACTTGAGATAACAGAATTATTTACAATAATAAATAAGATTATTGATGTTATTAATAATTTTAATAGTGGTAATCAAAAATTAATTAACGACTATTTATCAACAATATATCAAAAAATAGAATTATCTTTTGGTAACGGTGATTGTGTTGATAATCAAAGTTTAGATATGAAAATCAATGAATATAATAAAACAGCAAATTTAATAAAAAAAAATAATACTCAAATATCAAATTCATTTTATGAGAATATTATTAAATGTTATATAATTAAATATAAATTAAAAAATTTAAATGGGACAATTAATATATTAGATTTTCAAGGACAAGAAATAATTATTTATCAGGATTTTAACTTATTGTATTCTAGATTTATTTTTAGTTCTTTTAATTTTAATAAAGAAATAATAAAAATTATTAAATTATCAAATAATTATAAATTAAATATACTTGATTATTATTATCAGACTCCAAATATAGATTTTTATAAACAATTAATAAACTATAATTATCTCAATAACAACTATGTATTTAATAGTTTACAACAATTTAATTCAAGTGATTTTATTGTTTAGTTATATATACTAAAAATTTTGAATTTAATAAATAATCAAATAGATTATTTATAGTTATAAACATTTTAATGGTCAATTTTAACTCTGGTCTTAAATTTAAAAGGGATAATAATGAATCGCTTTTTACAATTCTTATATATGATACTGACAAAGAAAAATTTATGTCTGATCTTAAAAAAAGATTAGAAAAAATAAAGGATATAAAAAACAGTTACAAAAGACAAAAACTTAATGACAGAATATATAAATTATTAACACAAGTAGAAACATCTGATACTAATATTTATAATAATGTAATTTTAGTTTCAGATGACATTGAATATTTCAATTTAACTGGAAAAGAAGTAACAATGTTAAGAGAATATTCAATACCTACTTATACATTTGAATATGGAGAATATTTTAATATCGAATGGTTAACTGATTTGTTTGAAAATTTTAATTTTTATGATGTTGTAATTATAAATTCTGGTCAAATTTCTCATTTTAATGGAAATCTTAATAAAAAAAAGAAAATTGTACAAACAACATCTCAAGATTATTTAAAAAATCTTTCTATTAATTACTATCTGGTTGGAAAACTTCCTAATTTTAAACCAAACAAATTTGTTATTGAACATGTTCAAAATAATATAACCTGGCAGGAAATAATGGTTTTAATAAAAAAAGATATAATGAAAAAAACTATTACAAAACTTGATGATTTTTTAAGAGAAATAAATACAAATCCAGATAAATATATTTTTGGAACAGATATTTATGAACACATTGAAAATTATAATATCAAAGAATTATGGATTCATATAGAACACTTAAATACATTTAACAAAAATATAATGGAAAAAAATTTAATTGATAATATTAACTTTAATATTATCCAAATCGAGTCACTAAATGATGATAAAAAAATCAAAGACTCGTCAAGAAAATTACTTGAAGACTTTGGTGGTATGATTGGAGAAAAATATTATTAATTTTATTTATTATTTATTGTAATTTTAACACTTGAAGCAGATGGATTTAAAAATATGATAACTTTAAAATTTTTAAATTTATCAGATTCTTCAAGAAAAATAGACCATGATTTACCAAGTTCTTTACATTCAGCTAGTGACGGAAATGTTTCCCAATTTTCAAATACAAAAGTATTAATTGATGGAATAATTTCTTCTGACTCTAATTTGGTTTTTATAATATTTACACAACTATCATTATTTATAATTTCTTCATCAATTTTAGACACATTAAGTTGTAGTGTTACATATTTTTTAACTTGGAATCTAATTGTTTTTTTATCTGTATGAAAATAAATATTTATAACAAAACCCTTATATTTAGAATTTAAAGTAAACTTTTTAGCCCAATCTTTTGCAAGATTTTTAGATGTTTCCAAGTCCACAGGGAAACTAGACCATTTAGTCATATGATATTTAACAACACCTTCAGCAGCTTTTACCTTTTTAAAAAAGTTTTCTAAAAGTTGCTCAGTTGTACCATCAAAATCATAGTCAATTGGTTTAAAATCAGTTCTTTTTAAAGATGTCATAGTTATAATATATAATGGAGTCATAATTTAAAATTATTTTAATCTTGTTTTATTTTTAGTTAATTTTATTATAAATTTAGATTATTTAGACTAGATTTATTATCTTGATTAGAAACATATTTTCTAAATTTATTTTTATTAAAATAATTATATAGTTTAACAAATATAAAGATAATTAGTACAAAAACAAAAATATACATCAAATAGTATTATATATTTTATATGCTATTAAAAAAAAATTATTTTACTGCAACAAGCAATAGTTATAATTTATCAATCCTTATCAAAAACTATGTCGATTACTTCAGATATTTCTGATACAAATTTAACCTTAAAATCACCAGAAATTAATTCAGGATTCTTACGTTTGATAACATTTATATCATGTTGATTTTCTTTAGGTACAAGAGCTAATTTTACACCTGCTCTTTTAGCTCCAGATAATTTTGCATCTAATCCACCTATCTTAGTAACATTACCATCTAAATCTATCTCTCCAGTGATAGCTATAGTATTTTTAATTGGTTTGTTAATAAATACAGAGTAAATAGCTGTAGTAATAGCTGTACCTGCACTTGGTCCGTCTTTTGGTGTAGCACCATCAGGACAATGTACATGTAATCCTGTATCTTTAAATTGTTCTACTAACTGTGTTTGTTGTTCCCGAGTTAGTAAGTTGTAAGCAACTGTTTTAGCTACCTGAATAGATTCACTCATAACTTTTTCAACACTACCAGTTGTTTGAATACCTAGAATATCTTTATGATAAATAGGTTTAACTTGGATAACTGTTACACCACCTATACCAGTAGTAGTAGCATACATACCATTAATATAACCAACAAGAGGCTTCTTATTGATTTTTTTGTAATTGATTTTAGGATAATCCGCAAATGTATCCTGAATAAATTTACTTGGTACTTTTGTTTTAGTATTAACTGATTTACTTTCAAGTCTTTCAAGATGTTTCATTCTGATAACTTCTTGTAATTTCTCTTTAAGTTTTCTCACACCAGCCTCATGAGTATATTCAAGTATAATAGAACTAAGAACATCATCATGAATAATAAAATCACTAACTGAATAACCAAGATTTTTACATATTTCAGGAATAAGAAATTTCTTGGAAATCTCTATCTTTTCAGTATGTCTGATTGGGTCTAGTCTAATTTCTTGAATACGGTCAAGTAAAATTCTATCAATCTTAGAAGTATCATTGTATGAGAAAATTATAATACATTTTGATAAATCAATTTTAACTTCACTGAAATATCTATCTGTAAAATGTTCATTTTGAACTGGGTCAGTAATGTGTGTTAAAACTGATGATATTTCATGACCATGTTCAGTATTTGATATTTTGTCTAATTCATCAAAATAAAGAATTGGATTCATAATACCTGCTTCCTTAAGATTCTTCACAATATCACCAGATGTAGCACCATGGTAAGTAATATTATGACCAACTAGAGTTGAACCATTAGTTGTACCTCCTAGAGACATAAAACAGAATGGTCTTGTATCAGTGTTTTCATCATTTAATTTAATAAATGGTTCATTTCTGTCCAGATTATATGTTATAAAGTTTACTAGACATTTACTTAGTGCCCCTTTAATAACTGTTGTTTTACCAACACCTGGAGGACCTTGAATACCTAGTACAACACCTTTATTGATACCACCACTTAACCATTGAGCAATAATACATTTAATTTGTTTTTTAGTAGCAAAATGACCATAAATAGTTTCGTCAAGTATATTATTTACGTATTCAAGATAATTAACTCTGATATCAATAAATTTCTTGTAAATATCATGGTATTTTTTATATTCATCTTCCATATTAAATTCCATCTTATTAAAAAGAGCAATTAAATCTGATTCATTATTAATATTCATATCATTAATAATCTTATTCTTGTGTTTCTTGTTAAGACTATTAATCTTATTAACAAGATCACCCATGAAAGTAAATATATTTTCATTTTTGTATTTACCAAAAGGAATTTTAACTAGATTGTCAATATACTCCTTAGCTTTACCATTAACTAACATATTATTATTAAGTTCTTCTTCCTTCTCCCTAATATGTTTTTGGATATCCTCTGGAAGATTTTTAATATCAATTTTGTTATTAACTGTTTCTCTATTTCTTTTAATACCTATAGGAGCACCACCAAACAGATCAAATAATCCAATAACAGGATTTCTCGATTGAGCATTAGGTTCTGATTGAATTTTTTCTGATGGCTTAATTAATGAATTATCCATAAGGAATTTGTGTACTTTGGTATAAGACCAAGAATCTAAATATGTAATAAATTCTTTAGTATATTTAAATTCAATATTGTTAGTTTCTTTTTGATTTTTCCACCATTCTACTACTTTATATAATCTTTCTTCCTCGAGTCTACAGTTATCTATAGCACTGTTACTATATTGGAAATCGATTTTTTTATTTTTGTAATTGGTAATCCACCAGTTTAGAACATCAATTCTACAACCATTCGAAGCATAATCGATAGCATCATTGTCATATTTAAGTTCATAACCAGAATCTAACCACCAATCAAGTGATTTGATTTTACCATTTCTACTAGCCAGATTAATTGATTTCTTTGAGTATTTAATAGGTACATCATTTTCTTTATTAACTTTTTTCCACCAATCTAATACATTAATTTTTCCATTTGAAGAAGCATGATCAATTGCATCTGATGTGTAATGAGATGAGTTTCCATTAAATTTATTATTTGAATCAAGATTTTGTTTTAACCATGAATCTAAATATGCAATATCTCCAATTGTACTTGAAAAATCTACTTTAACACCTGGTTTTTTTGTTAGCGGTCCATCTTTAATTAATTTTTCTTCTAAATCAGTATTAGATCTATCACGTCTTTCTACTTTGGGATTAAGTTCATTATGATTTAAATTATTAGACTTATTTTTAGGATTAATATAATCAAGCTGACTACGAACCATAGGAATATTCTTTGGTATTTTTCCTTCGTCATCTGAAGTATCTGAATCTCCTGTATTAGAATCTCGTGGATTTAAATCTATTTGATTAGAATCATAACTTGACTGAGCCATTCCAGTAATTAAACTAGCAAATAGCATAGATAAAGGGTCCATTGGACCAATATCAATATATTTAATTTTTTTGTCTTCATCGTTATCATTATTCCTAGTAAAGATTTTTCTACGACCATATTTCTTTGTGTTATCCGTTAAATCATCCTCAATAATTATTGTGGGAATTCCTGAAGTTTTTTTCTCTTCATTTTTAAATTCAATATTGATTTTATATTTGTCTTCGGATTTAATATCTTCGGATTTGATATCTTCAGATCCAGTATTAGTATCATTGTTAACTATTTTATCCTCAGAATTATTAGATTCGGATTGGTTTTGATGGTCTTTATCAGTATTATCCATAATAATTTAGATAGTATATATATAGCTATTATTGTATTATATTTAAATATCAATTATTTTTATTAGTATAAATATACTAATTTTATGATAAAAAATCCTATATTTTTTATATAAAACAAATTTATTATGATATTATTAGATATATTCTCCTTAAATGACAACATAAGTGATGGTGATGAAACATCATTAAGATTTACTAATAATTATAAAAACTATAGTATCAAATATAAAGATAATGAATTGTTTCCTGCACATTTTCAATCTTTAACCTTTATAGATAGAAATATTAAATTTATTAAATTTCTTGGAGAAGGTTCGTATGGAAAAGTATATAAGATAAAAATTAATGATAAATACTATGCTTTAAAAATTAATGAAAATGAAAATCCAATAAAATTATATGAACGTTATAATTCATTGGTTTCAAATCCCAAATTAGAAAAATATATTATAAAAATATTTTGTGCAGGAGAGATAAAATCTGGGTCTAATTATAATTATTATTCAATTATGGAGTATGGTGGTAAATCAGTTAGAAACATAGTTGATAAAATTAATATTGGAGACTTACAAATAATAATGAAACAACTATTTAATATTGTATATATTTCTTGTAAATACAGAATATTATTTACAGATTTTAAGTTATCAAATTTAACATTCAATTCAGAAAAAAGAGTAAAAATAATAGACTTGTATATGTATTGTGAATCGTATACTCCTTGTAAACAATGTAAAATAGTAAAAACATATTCTAGTTTAGAAATAGAAAAAGAAAAACGTATTTATGAAAATTCTGATTATAATTATTCATGTATATTTATTCCTTTTGCTGTCTGTTTGATTGATTTAATATGTGAAGATAGTTTATCAAGTTATTGTTCTAAACTTGCAAAAAAATATAATGTGGATTTAGGAATAAAACAAATTATTCCATTATTACAAATTAGTTGTTACAATTATACAAATACTGATAATACTTCATTAAAAACTTATAAAAACTTATTAAAACAAAAAAAGAAATTTGAAGATGATTTTTCTTTCATAAAAAAAGATAGTTTTTTTGAATATTTTGTTAATCTTTTAACACCTAAAAAAGAGTTTTCAGATTTTATTAGCAAAAAAAGATTAATACTTATTGTTTCAAAATTAATAATTTTAGATCCTGAACAAAGGTCTTTAAGTTTTCTTAAAGAAAAATTATCCTAAATAAATTATTTTAAGAATATGCTCTTTTATAGAGCTCTTTCATATTATCTGACTCTAAAATTTGTCTTATTGGATTAATCATGCTATCTATAAAATCTGATATACCTAATTTAATATCAGGAGGAGCAATTAGATTTAGTTTGTATTGATTTTTAATTTCTTCAAAACTCTCAAATTCTAATTTACCTCCCCATTTTTCATCACGATTTATTACAAATTTACTTTGTCCTTTGAGTTCTAATACTGGAAACACTATTAATTCTAAAATTTTAAACAATCCACTATCAGTATTTGTTTCTTCTAAAAATGCTTTATTTATTTTCTTTTTAATATCTTTTTGTGTATCATGTAATCCAATCTTGGAATTTGGTTCTGATGAACTCATTTTTTCACCAGATTTACCGTTTAAAGATGGTAACATTTGATTCATTAAATGTATGTTTGCTTTATATCCTAATTTTGATAAATGGTCTCGACTCATCATAAAAATCTTACGCTGGTCGACTCCACCTAATTCAGCATCACAACCTAAATATACTTCATCAAGTACCTGAAGTATTGGATATATTAACCCAGACATTAAGGGATTTTCTGATTGTTTTACTACCTCAGCACCACCTTTTTGAGCTTGGTCAACTGTTACTTTACTTAAAAATTTGTATACATCTATAGTATATTCTTTTGTTAATTGATAATCAGTTCCTCTAACGAATTTAATTTTTGTTATATCTCCTCCTAAACTCTTAATTATCTCGCTTATAACAATTTCATAATATTCAGTTCTTACTTTAAGAAGGTCCCATGTTGTTTTCATTGCGTCTAAATAAGCATGTAAATCAGCAAATAATATTGTTACCTCGCAATCAGCTTTTAATAATTGACATATTTTTATCATAGGAATAAAATATGCAAATGATGGGGAACCAGTTGGACTTGTTCCCCAATACACTTTAAAATTTGTATTGGTTTCTATATTATTTTTTAACTTATTTTTTAATTCATCTTGACCAATAATTTCTGCTAAATCTTTTGTAATCAAATTGTATTTTTTTTCAAAATCCAACTCAAAATTAGATTCTTCTTTTTCAATAAAATTAGACATAGTATATATTTAATATAATTACGTTTATTCTTTAGAACAAATTAATAAAAAAATTTTTAATTGTATTTAATTGCAAAATTATCATTAATTACAATTTTTCTTTTGCTAAAATCAATTTGGGTCTTGTATAATTTCATAAAATTAATTCCAAGTAACAAACCAAATTTTAAATTCTTTGCTGTAAGTATTTTTTCTTTGTTTTTATTATCTGGTTTAGTCTTCTTTTTTGTAGAAGTATAATGTGTATCATCTGCTACAGTGCACATTATAGGTAATGATACATAATGTGTATTAATAGTATTATCATCTATAGATTCATCTTCAACCTCTAATTCTAAATCTAAATACCATAAAGTTCCATAACTTACAGTTGTTCCTTCTATCCCTATCATATTGTGCTTATGATTTTTATCGATTATATTGTCTAAATTAAGTTCATCAGTTACTGATTTAAATATAGTACAATCTGCTGCTCCACTATCGAATAATATATTTATTTTTTTACCATATAGTCTTCCAGTCAAATAAATTAAACTATTCGATACAAGCATTTCAGGTATAAGCTCTATTGCTTTATAATAAGATTCTTTTATCATAGGATCATTACCAACTATTTCAGAAATTTCTCTTAGTATATTAGGAACAGTGTCAAGTTCTAAATCATCATCATTGTCTTCATGATTTTTTAATTTATCTTCATTTACTATTGTATTTTTATCTATATTAATAACTTCATTTGAAACTATATTGTCTACCAATAATCCAAAGGTTTCTTGGTCTAATGTATCTATTGACAAATCTGGAAAATATTTTAATATCACTTTATTTAAATCATCAATGATAATACTTTTTTTATCAGAAACATTATGTTTATCATTTATTCTGACAATATCCATAAAAACTTTATTGTTATAAAGTATATATATTAGCTAAATCAATTTTTATTAAAAATATATAAATTAGTATACAACATTATACATTTACAATCTCTTCAAATTTTTTTGGACAAAATAAATCTATTTATTATTCTATTCCTATACAGTCTACCAAATCTTTTCTTTCTAAAAATTTTCTTTTTGATATTAGATATTGAAATATCTTCGTATTCTGGATCATCATCTGTTGAATAAATGGATTTGGTATCAGAATTATCCGAATTATCTGAATTATCTGAATTATCTAAGTTATTAGGATTATTTATATTTTCTACAGTTATATTATTTTTATCTTGTTCATCCATTGCAACATCAGTTAACAAATTTAATTGAATAAAATATTCATCAAATGATTTTTGTGTTTTAGTAAATATGTTTTTAATATTTTCAATATAATTTTCACAAAAACTAATTTTGGATAAAAGTTTATTTAATTTAAAATAATTATCATCTTTTTGTGAATTATAATTTACATCTGAAATGATATTTTTTAGTTGTGAATTCATTTTGGATAATTTATTTAATTCATTATCAAGTTGATTTTCATACTCTTTTTTCAATTCAAATATTTTATTAGAATCAGAATTAATCATTTTTATAACATTAAGTTTTGTATTATTTTTTTGATTAATAATTAGAAATATTAAAATTTTTAGATAATCTGCTTGTTCTTCAACATCATACATTTTTTCTAATAATCTTTGACTTTTAATTTTATAATTAGCACCAAAGAAATTAGTTAATATTTGTATATTTGATTTTGTTCTAAAACTTAATAATTTTTTTAATCCATTAAAACTAAAATTTATTTGACCAAATTTAATAATAAATTCACCATTTGAATTAAATTTTTCTTCATTATAAGAATTAATATCTCCATAATAACCACAATAATTTAATGAAATACACATTGTTAAACATTTTATTAATGTTTGTTTATCAATTGGAGGAAATAGTTTTTTAAAGTTTTTTGATAAATGAGAAATACAATATTTATCTTTGTTATTTTCTTTAAAATACATATTAATAATAGCATTATACTGAATTTTATCTGGACTATATTTCTTAACTTGTAAATTTTCATTATCTTCATCTTCATTTTCATCATTAGATTCATTATCTTCATCTTCATTATCTTTATCATCTTCATCATTAGATTCATTATCTTTTTTTAAAGATTTATCATTTATAATTTTAACATCTTTATTAACAAAATCATGTATTAAACATTTTTTTATAATTTTTTTAACAGTATTATATTCTAAATGTCTTTCACTATTTTTAATACTCTTAAGTGCTAAATATGTAGGACTCTTTGTTTTTTTTGGTTCCATAGTTTAGCGTTTATTATATAATTATTTATAAAATATATAAATATCAATTTTTGCATATTAAGTAAAATTAGAAGAAAAAGTATTTTATTCCAAAAAAAATTAAATATAAAATATAATATATAGCTTATGGTTAAAGACAATAATTACACACTAAGTGATATAAAGAAAAATTTGGATTTGTTCAATAAAAAACTAAAGGATAAAAATATGGATAAAAGTTTTTGGGTCATTGCAGATAGATCTGATTTCAAACCTCTAAAGAAAATAGAAAAAACAAACTCGAAAAAAACATCAAAAAAACCATCCAAAAAATCATCAAAAATCACATCTAAAAAAACATCCAAAAAATCATCAAAAATCACATCAAAAACCACATCAAAAAAATCATCAAAAACAAATTCAAAGAAAAAAGAAAATTATATACATTCGATTAAGGAATTAAAAGATAATTTTTTAGATGGACGAGGTGAATATTATAAAGACAAAAAATTTGCAAATATAAAAATAAATATAAATGAAAAAACATTATCAATTATTGGTGATATAAAGGAATATAAAAATATTATTAATGATGATTTAGTTACAGTACACATAACAATATTTAAAGTTAGTTCATCTGGATATTTAAATTTTTCAGATAAGATAGATTTAAAAGTTAAATATAAAGTTGATGATTTTAGAAGTTTAAATTTTAAATTAAAAAATATAGAAGTTTTAATGAGACTTTTATCTGATTCAGTTATAAAAACTAGTTCTATTAGCGGTATTAGTTATAAGAGTCTATTGGAAAAAATAAATAAAAAAAAATAATTATTCATAACAATTGATTAATTTTATATATATTTTTATAAATAAAATTTGAAAATTTATTATTATAATCTAACTAAGTTAATTAAAAAAACATCTATAATTATAATAATTATAGTATACTAGATGAGTTGTATTGAAACAATAAGCATAAATAGAGATACTAATGATAAATCTCAACTAGAAGAATATCATAGTAATTCTGAAAATTCTGAAAATTCTGAAAATTCTGAAAATTCTGAAAATTCTAAACATTCTGAACATTCTAAAAAGATATTTTCCAAAACATCTAATAAAATTGATTTTGATTTTAGTGATGAAATAATTAATGGATACAAGGAGGATTCTTCATCAGATGGTTCTTGGAATAATAATATAATAATTGATGAGGAAGATGAAGAACTGAACACATCTGAAATATCAAAAAACGATGTAACTAAAAAAAATATACCTAGAATAATTACGAATTTTAAATCACGTATATCTTCTAGTTCTGATTCTGATAATTTTGAAATATCTGATGAAACTGAAAACTATTCAAATTCATTTGATGGTATAGAAGAAAAGTTAAAAATTGATAGACTAGGTGAACTAAGTTATAATAATCTTAAAAGACTTGATGGTGTAACTAATGGGATTTATGGAACGAATTCGTTACCTAGAAATATGTTATCTACAAAAATATCGCCATCATCAGCAAGTAGTCCAAATATATCAAATAAATTACTTCCATCACCATTATCAAAGTCAAACTTTAATTTAAGAAAAATAGAATCTTTTGAGGCAAAGTTACCGAAAGACATATCTAATGAAAAAAAAATGTCTTTACTAATAGTTGTATTACTTCAAATGGTATTTAATGATAATTCAACTAAATTAGAAAAAATCTATAGTTTACTTGCTAAAAAAAAGTTACTAGATTTAGAAGTTACAAAAATAAATTATACAGGAATTCGTAGAAATCTAAGTTTTATGATTGAAAATTTAAATACAGATAAATCTGAAAAGGTTTCAGAAATATTAGAAAGTCCGAAAAGTAAAACTAAATACATAAATAAATATCGTAATAATTTTAATCAATTAAATATGATTGGAAAGGGTGGTTTTGGTACAGTTTATAAGGTTTTTCATAAATTTGAAAAAAAAATGTATGCTCTTAAAAAAATATTTATTGTCAAAGATTTAATAGCTGAAGGTTATGATATTTTTAATGAAATACAATTATATTCTGAAATTATTCACCCTAATATAGTAAGATATTATTCTTCTTGGGTTGATATTGATTTATCAAGTATAATGGAATACAATAAAACATTAGATTTAAGTGAAGAGGAACCTATTAGTAATATATGTCCTATTTTATTCATACAAATGGAATTATGTAATATGACAATGAAAGAATATTTTTTAACAACTTGTCAAGATGATTCAATTGAAACTAAAATTGAATATTTTAAGCAAATATTATTAGGTTTAGATTATTTACATTCAAATGGTCTATTACATAGAGATTTAAAACCCGAAAACATATTTCTCGTACTACAAGGAGATAAATATATAATAAAAATTGGTGATTTTGGATTAAGTAAAAAAAACCCCCATTTATTAAAAATTAAAAATATTAAAAATCCTGAATACTCCGAATTATTAGGTATATTGGACCAGGGAGTCGAAGAGGCTATAATTAATAAATTCGAAGGTTTCCCTTTAACTAAAGTAAAAAGCATAACTAATCATGTTTCTACACCAAAATCAACTTATGATAACACTAATCCTATTGAGGAAGAAGATATTGAAAGTGATGTTTTTAATGACTTGGTTGAATTAAGTAAAGATGTAGGTACTGGAATATATAAGGCTCCTGAAATTATAACAGGAAATTATGATAATGGTGTAGATATTTATTCAGTAGGAATAATTTTTATTGAAATGCTACTTTCGTATAGAACTAATCATGAAAAAGTTTTAAAATTAAGGGAGATTTTAACTACAATTAGCGAGAGTCAAATTGGAATAATAACTGAAATAGGAATCGCTGAAGACGAACAAAAACAAAACCCAACAAAATATAATCCAATCCCATATATCACTTCAAATGATTATGATGATATAATTAGAAATATGTTAAATCCAGTATATGAATTACGTTATAGTCCTAGACAAATTCTAGAACTGCTTGAAAAAAATTAAAACATTTTATTTATAGAAATATAATATATATACACTATATTATATAAATATCATACAATGGAATCAAAAGATAAAATTATAAAACCAATTGTACCTGATTTTATATTGTTATCAGACAGTGAAAAATCTGAAGATATCAAAAAAAAAGATTACATTGGTAGTCCAATGTTAAGTATTTATCAGAATAAAACTCATTATGATGGACATTATCTTAAATACATAAATAAATTAAATGAGTTAATTATCTCAGATAAATTATTTAATAAAATATATCGCTTAATAAAAGAAAACCATGAAAGTAATCAAAGAGTTCTAATATTATTAACAGGAATTAAAATGTTTGATAATAATGACCAGGTCTATAAAAATGCATCACAAATTTATAATCATGAATTATATTGGAACACAATTACAGATATCCAAAATTCAAATGATATGTTTATTCAATTAAAAGAAAAATTATTTAAATCTGATGAGGAATTTAATAATTTCCAAAAAAAATTTATTGATGAAGGTGTTAAACATTTTGGTTCAGGTTGGTTATGGATTTATTATAATGTCCCTGAACAAAAACTTGATGTATTTACAACACATGATTCTATAGTTCCTTTTGATAATGATAAACAAAAAATACTAGGTACTATTGATTTATGGGAACACGCTTATTATCTCGATTATCAATCTGACAGAAAAAAATATTTAGAAGAAAGTCTAAAAATTATTAACTGGAAAAAATTACTATTATAAATTTTTATCTTATTCATAGTTTACACTATTTGAACTATGAGTAAAACCATTATTTAAATCTAAATCTAAAACTGAAAAATTTATTACATCAGTTAGTTCTGTTGTAGGAATATAATAACCATCGGCTTGTTTTTTAAAATTTACAGATTTTGGTATATTAAAATATGATGATACATTTTGTATTTGAGGTACATATTGTCCAGTTTTTAAATATACTAGGAAATCATTAACTTGTTGAATTGTTTGAAACAATATATTAAAAATAACTGTTCCTGGTTTTACATTTCCTGTATATTCTTTAACTTTTAATAATTTGAAATATATTCTTGTAATATTATTTAATTTGAAATTTAAAATATCGTATTCTGAATCTATTAATGTGTTTGAATAAAATATCAACATATTGTAATTTGATTTAATATTAATATAAAATTTTAAATAGTAATTTGCATCTAAAGTGTAACCTAGTGTTGAATTTTCTCTGTTTAACAAAAAGTTATTGAATTTATAATATATATCTGAAAAAATACTTACTGATGGTTTGATATTATTATTTAAATCGTCAATATCATTATATAAATAAATATTTATTTTTTCGTAATTTATAGCCATCAAGTTAATGTCCTTTAGTAAATTATACTTATTAGTATTATTAAGATTATATGATTTTGTATATATATCCCAGGTGTTATTATTATTTATCATAGTTCCATATATATTATAATTTTTTAATTCACCATTTAAATCTTTGAATACTATTTCTATATTTATTAAAATGTTATTAATTAACACATTTTCTGGATATAACACACTTCTTTGAGAAATATTTTGTGCTTCTGTATATTCTATTATTGGTTTAACTTCATAATTATATGAAAATAATATATTGTAAAAATTATAAGATTTTATTTTAAATTGGTATAAGTAATTGGTAAATATATCAAATTGTTCATCTTCTGATGATAAAAATATTGTTATCAAATCTTTACTATCGTTATTAAAACTTATCATATCAATTAAGGCTTCTAATTCTATACCTTTAAAATATTTATTTTCATCTAAGTTTAAAATTGGTATTGTAGGTATATTATTATTAGAATAAACTAATAAATTGTAAAGATTCGCATCTGATAAAGTTATTTGATTACATAATATATAATCTCCAGCTGTTAGATTCAAAAAATATATTGAAAAATCAGATTCAAATACCCTTATGTTAATATTACTATATTCAATACCTGTTACATAATTTTTAAAAAATAACACAAATTCTGTAGATTTGTAATTATCAACATAATCAAAATTTGGATTTGTTAAGTATTTATATACTACATTTGAGGTACTATCTAATAATTCAACTAAAAACGTTACTGAATCAATAGATCTTCTATTAAAATTAAAATATGGAATATTTATTATTCTTATAAAAGTTGAATCATAAAAATATATTTTTAATTTTGTTCCAACAGGTAAAGGTAAAATTGTCTGATATAAGTAATATTCATAAAACAAATTTGTTATATCATAAATTTTTAGTTCAGTTATTAATACATATGTACCAGGTAATTCTAAATAATTCTCATCAAATAAACTTTCATTTTTTAAACTTATAATTTTAGTCAAGTTATCTATTGAATTATCTATATTTGATAACTTTAAATTTGATATTACAGATAAATTTCCATCAAAATTTTTTAATCCTAACATATTAAATGATATTTTGTTTGATGATTTATAAAAATAAATTATTCTATTTATTGCATTATATTTATAAAATATCTTGTTGGTTTGATTAAATTTTATTACAAAATTAAATGTAGTTAATTCTGGAGGTGGAGTATATATATCGTAATAATTTGTATATATGTAATATTCTTTTTTCTTAAGATATTCATTAACATCATAATTTACTTTAGTGTATTCTCTATATTGTATTTTATTTTCAGTATCTATTACTCTTATTAATATAGTACCATTTGCTTCATTAAATATAAATTCACTTTGTTCTATATCTATAAATATAAATGTTATTTTTGTAGGCATATATTATCTATAAATATTAATTAGTTTTTATTTATAAATTAGAAAAATTTTTTATTTTATTCTTTTCTTTGTTTTCTATAATATCTATTACTTCTAATATCTCATTATAATTTAAATCTTTTTTATCTTCACTTTTTTTATATTTGTATAAACCAAAATTGTATAATATTGTTTCTAATGTATTTAACATGTTAAAAAAACCTGTTGAATTTGAATTTATCTCCTCTTCTAATACTTCATCTTCAGTTTCTATCTTTTCTATTGAATTATTTTTTTCTTCTGTATTGATATTTTTATTAGTATTGTATTCTTGAGTTATATTTACTTTTATATCTGATTTATCTGATTTATCAGATTTATCAGATTTATCAGATTCACCATACAACTCTTCATTTAAATTTAAACTTGTTACTGAATTTAATTCATCTATTTTATTTATTCTATCGATTTTATTGTTTTTAATAAATATTTCCTTATTAATATCTTCTTCACTTTTTGTTAATAAATTTTTTATATTGTCATCAATATCTGTGTTTTTATCAAAATCTTCATCATCATATTCACAATTATCATAATTAATTAGTTCTTTATTATCTTTATTATCTTTATTATCTTCATTATCTTCAATTCCTTTAATTAATTTATCATTTTCATCACTAAGGTCTTTATTTTTAGTTCTATTTTTAATTTCAGCTAGTTCATATTGAATTTCCATATAAAAATTTGTGTCACTTGATAAATCATCTAAATCATCTAAATTACCATTTTGATTAATTATTTCATCATCCCCTTTTATTTTATCCATCCTATTGATTATCTTATCATATATTTGTTTTAATCTTTTTGTATCTTCAGAATAGTCATCTTCTTTCTCTTCTTCTTCTTTCTCTTCTTCCTTATTGGTTTCTTTAAATTCATTAGATTCATTAGATTCTTTGGATTTAACTACTTCATCTTCCTCATCTTTTTCATCTTCCTCATCTTCCTCATCTTCCTCATCTTCCTCATCAGCTTCTTTAGCTTCTTTAGCTTCTTTAGCTTCTTTAGCTTCTTTAGCTTCTTTAGCTTCTTTAGCTTCTTTAGCTTCATTGTCTTCTGTAGCTTCATTATTTTCTTCATCTTCCTCATCATCTTCATCAGATTCTTTGGATTCATTAGATTTAACTTCTTCATCGTCTATCTTGTTTTGTTCATTTTCTTCAACTAATTCATTTTTTACAACTAATTTATCTTGTTCAACTGATATAGTTTTTTCCAGATTCATTAGATTATCATCATATTGATTATCATCATATTGATTATTATTTAATACAAATTTAGTTAAAAAATCATTAAAATCCAATACAGTTTCGTCTTGTACTTCTTTTTTATCTGATAATTCTATTTTTTCTTTTGAAACATTTAAAATATTTAAATCCTCTAATTCCATAAATTTTGTAATTATATAACTAAAATAATATACATTTTTTTATATATATTAAATTAAAAAAACTTTTATTTAGTGTAATAATCAATTAAAAATATTATATCTAAGACTGAATACATTCAGGTCCAGATTCGCCGTCATTAGAATTTGCTCTAGCTCTAGATGAATTGGTTCGTCTACTCTTTCTATCATCCATTTCCACACTTGGATCACATAGTTTTTCCTTGATATAATCTGCCTTATTAGATACTTTTTGTTCGTCTTTGTCTTTAAGGAAATTTTTAAGATTTTCTCCCTCAAGTATATTTTGAGGATATACATAGTTAAATTTAATAATAAGTTTACCAAAAGAATTATCATCATCATCAGGTAAACCTAATTTTTTAACAAATCTCACATCTCCATCTTTTATAACCTCCCCAAGCTTAAAGGAATATTTCTTTCCACTAGGATGATTACCAAAATACATATTGTATCCTGAAAATGCATCCCAAATTTTAATATTATAATCAATAACTAAATCATATTCATTAACAATTTTCATTCCATAATCTTCAAGGTCCGAAATTTTAAATATAATATAAATATCTGCTTTCTTTCCTACATTTAAATCATAATTTCCTGCATTTTTAATACACATTTTTGTTTGGTAATCAAAATTCTTTTTAATAGTGATGTTCTTAGTTAATTTTGCAGATTTAGTACCCTTACCTGCACAATGAACACAAGAATTAGCACTATCTTGAACCCAACCCTTTTGACTACATGTACTACAAGGAACTGTTTGTTGAGAAATCATATTTGGACCAAATTGTCTAACCATCATACGCATACCTTTGCCTTTGCAGTCTGTACAGGTTTTCTTCTTTTTTGTTTTTGAACCCGAACCTTCACAGTCATTACAAATATCATCAATTGGAATCTCAATAGTTTTTTCACACCCATTAAATACTTCTTGAAGTTTGATTTTTACCTTGAATTCTTGTTGAACTTGGACATCACGTGAATTTCCTCCTGGACCCATTGAACCCATGCCTCCCATACCCATTCCTCCCATAAATGGAAATCCACCCATTCCAGGAATTCCACCCATTCCAGGGATTCCTCCCATTCCTCCCATTCCACCCATATTTCCGAATATTTCTGATAAGTCTGGGAATCCTTGGGAAAAGTCTGGAGTTTCTCCATCACATAATCCAAAATCATCGTATTGAGCACGTTTATTTTCATCTGATAAAATTGAGTTTGCTTCGGTAATTTCTTTAAATTTTTCTTCAGCTATTTTCTTTTTCTCTGGGTCTTTGTGACGATCAGGATGCCATTTCTTAGCTAACTGTCTGTATGCTGTTGTTATTTCCTCTTGAGTTGCTTCTTTTTTAATCTCTAATATAGCATAATAATCTTTTTTGGGTTGACTCATATGAATTGTTTAGATAAGGATTTATATAATTATTTCTTTAGACTTGTTTAAAAAAAATCAATTTTTTTTATTATATTATCTTAATAAAAAATTAAATAAAATTATGATGGTGGTACATTTACACAACCAATAAGTACCCAATTAGGAGTAGCCATTGAATTGGGGTCTGAAAACACTTGAACAGAGCAACCTGGTTCTAAAATTGTACCTGAGGCACCTACATCTTGACCATTGATAAGATTGTATTGTGAACCACTTGCACTAGGAATAATAGTAATACTTGATTGTCCACTATTTGAAATTACAAAATTTCTCTTTTGGCTACAATCTAAACTTTGAATTAAAGGAAGGGTTACATTATTTGAAGTTGATGAACCAGGAATTGATACATAAATATAATAAGATTGTGATGCATATTGACTTATTGGGATATTCCCGGTTGATGAATATACTGTGTAGTTTGGATATTGAAAAGGATTGTATGTTTTGGGATTGTTGCATGGGTTGCATGGGTTAGGAGGACAAGGATTACAGGGATTTGGTGGACATGAATAAGGAGGACAAGGAGGGCAAGGTAAAGGACAAGGATAACAAGGTTCATATGTAGATCTCATGTAGGGATTAGGGCAGTATTTTGTTGATTTATTTTTCTTACACTTGATGTAAGATGATGATGAAGATGAACATAATGATGAAGATGATGAAGATGGACATAATGTGCTACTGCTATCACATTTTCCACAATTACAACCGTATTTTTTACTGGGCATTCTTATATATAAATAATCCACTATATTAAAATTTTTTTGGTAGGGATAAATATAATTAAAAGTATTATAGTTACCTAATTAAAATATTTTTATGCTATTCTTAAAATAGTGATATTATTCATATCAGTATAAGAAGTTCCTGTACCTGTATTTGAAATAGCCCAAATAGCATAGGTTACTCCAGTAGATCCATCAGAAGTTAAAGGTGTATCAATTGCATAACCTGATATTGTGACAGGCTGATTTGCAGTAGTTGCAAATCCGCCAGCCAAACCATAACCAGTAGCTGTAACGGGTTGTGTCCTACTAACACTACTACTAGGAATTCCCAAATTAGCATAACTAGAACTATTATCAAAAGTTCTGTTTATAGTAGTATTAAAATTTTGAGCACCTGATGATTTTAAAGTTACTCTATATTGGATTAAATATGTAGCACCTAGAACTGCGGTAAATTTATTAGCTTGCATTATTCTTCCAGCACTATTAGTAACTCCAGTTATTATCATACCTGTTCCACCTGACTGACCAACAAATGATATACTTAGACCAGTAGGACCTGTAGCTCCCGTAGCACCTGTTTTACCTGTGGCTCCTGATACACCTGTAACACCTTGAATACCTTGATTACCTTGAAGACCTGTAGGACCTGTTTTACCTGTTGGACCTGTCACACCTTGAATACCTTGATTACCTTGAAGACCTGTAGGACCTGTCACACCTTGAATACCTTGATTACCTTGAAGACCTGTAGGACCTGTAACACCTTGAATACCTTGATTACCTTGAAGACCTGTAGGACCTGTAACACCTTGAATACCTTGATTACCTTGAAGACCTGTAGGACCTGTTTGACCTGTTGGACCTGTTGGACCTGTTTTACCAGTTGCTCCTGTAACACCTGTAGCGCCTTGAATACCTTGATTACCTTGAAGCCCAGTTGGTCCTGTTTGACCTGTTGGACCTGTTTTACCAGTTGCTCCTGTAACACCTGTAGCACCTGTGTCACCTTGTAAACCTTGAGCTCCAATTGCTCCATTAATAATAACACCCCAATTACTATAAGTTCCTGTATCTCCAGTAACTCCTGTAACTTGAAGATTTAATAAACCAGTATTTTTATTATAAGTAT
>JACCDO010055495.1_pt1 | contig 48054 bp, 50 predicted proteins | sample 7446101 | NCBI WGS metagenome assembly JACCDO01 (sample SAMN15323440, study PRJNA562643) | freshwater metagenome | isolation source: river surface water | place: USA:Blue River Watershed | collected 2017-08-16 | reverse complement strand
TGAAAATAATAAACCTATTTATATTTATACTGGACGTGGTGCATCATCCGATTCAATTCATATTGGACATTATATTCCATTATCATTTACAAAATATTTACAAGATGTTTTTAATGCTAAAGTTGTTATCCAAATGACTAATGACGAAAAATTTATTTTTAAAGACCTTTCAATGGATGATATTCAACGTATGACTATTGAAAATATTAAAGATATTATTGCTATTGGATTTAATCCGGAAAAAACATTTATTTTTGATAATATTAGTTATATTCATAAATTATATCCAAACATTCTTAAAATTCAAAAATCTTTTACTATTAATAAATTACAGTCTGCATTCGGATTTAATAATTCTGATAATGTTGGTAAATATGCATTTCCGGCTGTTCAAATGGCACCTTGTTTTTATTCATCATTTCCTACTTTTTTATCTGAAATGAAAAATGGTTTGTGTCTTATTCCACAAGCAATAGACCAAGATAATTATTTTAGATTAGTTCGTGATATTTGTCCTACTTTAGGTTATCCAAAACCAATATGTATTCATAGTAAATTTTTACCATCACTAACATCTGATAATTCAAAAATGTCATCATCTACAACATTAAATGATACTTTATTTATGAATGCTACTAAAAAACAAATACAAAAGGCTGTTAATTCCGCTATTTCAGGTGGTGGTGAAACAATTGAACTTCATAGATTAAATGGTGCTAATTTAGAAAAAGATATACCATTTCAATATTTAAAAATATTTTTAGAAGATGATAATGAATTAGAAAGAATTGCTCAAAAATATAAATCAGGTGAATTACTTACTGGTGAAGTTAAAAAGATATTAATCAATACATTAATACCTATTTTTGAAGATTTTCAAACTAAACGCAAAGAAGCAAATATAGATTTATTTATGAATAAAGAACAATAATTTATCTTATCATTTTCATTATCAATAAATAAAAAAATGGCACTATAAAATAAAAATATATAATCATAAATAATACTATAAATCTACTCTTTTTTTCAAAATATCTTTTATTTAATTTATTTAATATATTATCAGTCCATCCAGTAAAAGTGCAAAAATTTATATCATATGTTTGATGATGCATATAATGTTTTTTAGGAGTTATTAATATACCATTTTTCATTAAATACATTGTTGCATTATGAAAATAATGTTTTGGAGTTAAATTAGTGTGTATAACACGATGATTCCATTCAGATATAAATCCGAATAAAAATACTAAACTTGTAAATAAAAATGTATTTTCATTAAACATAGCATTAATCAAAATATTTTCGATTATAATTGGTGTAAAAAATAAACCCTTATTTAAAAATACATGTATTAAAGGTGGATATGTCGTATCAATTGGATTATCATGATGGTCTTGAAATTGCCAAGCTGCATTTCTTATTGCGGAAATTGGATGTAATTTGGTTAATGGATTATCTAATGTTAAATGTGTTATTCCAGTTGCTAAATCATATGAAAATATAGTGTATATGATTGTGAATATTTTATTATATATACTTATATCAGTATTTTGAATACTATATAAACCAAATAATAATAACAAATTAATACCAAATATTTTAAAATCGTTTATTAATATTTTTATCTTTTCTTTATTACTCTTTTTCAAATATTCAGTTGTTGTATCCATATAACCAGAACTAGTTCCTTTCATAAGATTGTAATATTTATCTTTTTCAGTAAGTTCAAGTATATTACGATATTCAGTAATATCATTTTTTTCAATTATTTCATATTTAAAACCTAATTGTTTTAAATATTCTTTTCGAATGATTACATTATTAAAAATATATTTTAACATATACTATATATTTTTAATAAAAATTATTGTTAATTATATATTATTCATCTAAATCAATTAATATATTATTTTTAGTTTGAATAAAATTTTTAACACCATACTTTTCATAAAACAATTCTAATATTTCTTCTATTTTAGGCATTAAATTATCGTTTAAATTATCATATACTTCAAAACTTAGAACTTTATTATCATATATTTCATAACTTGATTTTATTTTAAATGATTCTGTTTTTTTAAAATTTCTATATGATATTAAATATTTTATAAAATCAAAAAATTGATAAAATACTCCAATCGCATTATTTTTAAAAAAAACTTTTATTTGTTTGTAATAATTTTCATATATATAACATGATGGTATTATAACATTATTTTTTAGTTTTGTTGAAAAACATCCAGTATCACCTAAAATAATTAAAAAACCAAATGTTTTTATTTTATAATATTTATTATTTATTTTATAAATTACTTCTTTTAAATCTTTTATACTTTTATCTTTATAATATGAATTTTCATTTAACCAATGAATAAAAATATTTTCATAATGCATATCATTAGGATAAATATTATTTTTACATAAGAATATATGCGTTGTTAAATAACTTATTACAATATTATCAAATAGCTCACTTATATTATTACATATTAATCCATTAGGTAATTTTACAGAGCCATCGATATTTTTTTTATAATATATATATTCAAATAACTCACGTAATGTAGTTAAATTATTTTCAGTTATTTTATTTGGTAAATCTATTTTAATAGGTTTTTTTAAACCATAACGCATTGTTATTATTTTATCTACATTATTACTATTATTACATGTTCCATATCCAACTATTAATGGTAAATGTATTGTTTTATTATAAATTTCTCGTATTTTTAATAAGATTAATAATTCAGTAAATAAATTTCCATCTAATGTTTTTATAAATAATATGTTATCTTTTATAGTTAATCCGTCTTTTTTAATATTTATATTATCATTATCATTATCATTATCATGAGCTTTTTTAATAACTACTGGTATTTCAATTAGATTTTCATAAATTTGTGTATTAATTGTATTTATATCGCTTGGTATATATACTGAACCAAATGAACCACTACCTAATATTTTTGGACAAAATTCATTATATTTTATAACATCTAATAGTCCATCTTTAATCTTTTCAATACGAGATTTTTTTATAAAATTTAATATTGATTTCATTTTATCATCAAAACTTATTATTTTATGTTTCTTATCCATTATTATATATTAACAAAAAATAAAAATTATTGTTTTTGTTTATATTTACTCTAATTTAGTTAAACAACGTTCTAATTTTTTTATATTATCCGGATTTACTCTAAATTCAAATACTATTTTTTTATATAAATTGTGTAAATGATTTTCAATATCTGAACTATCATCATCTTCTAAATTATATTCCAATGCTTCAAATGTTATATCGGTGCTTGTAATACGAAATATATTTTTATTTAATACTAAATCATATTTGCTTCTAGAACTAGCTTTTAAATATATTTTATTATTATTTATTGTAAATCTAGAATCTACAACAAATATACGCTGATAAATATGAAAAGAACTGTTTTCTATATTTTCAAATATTGTTTCTTCACCATTAATTCCATATAATTTTATTTTACATGATTCTATTTCAGGAACATATTTTTTACTTTTTGGATGTATATTATGTGGACCAAAAAAATGTATATCAGCTACCATTCTAAAAAATTATATTTTTTTAAAATTTAAAATAAAAATTTGTTTAATTTATCAAATTTTAATTAAAAATCTCTCTAATTTAGATATATACGATTCATCTATTATATATTCAAATATTGCATTTTTATATATTGTTTCTTTAATAACCATACCTATATCATTTTTTACAACTATATCTAAATTATCACAATTAAAAATTAATTTATTTTTAACAAGTAAAATACGATGTTTATTTAGTGATATATTTCCAAATTTTACTAATATTTCTAAATTACTATTTGTTTCTAATGTATTACCACATAATTGATTGCTATTACTGTGAAACTTATCATTATATAGTCTAAAATAATTTTTGTATAAATTATTATAAACTATTTCATTATCATTTTCATCAAAAATAATTATTTTGGAACTTTGTATTTGTGGTTTTACTAATAATTTCTTTCTAGGATTAATAAAATGTTGTGGTCCATAAAAATCTATTAATTTACTCATTATTATCTTTTATTATATAAGATAAATAAAAAAATAAATTTATCAAATTTCCATATTATTTAACATACGAACTATAAATTTTTCAAGTGTTTTATATTTTTTATCTGATATTATAAATTCGATTTTTGCAAAATCAATATCGATTGCATTACAATTTATATCACTGTATATAACTTCAGACGTATCAATGTTATGTTCTATTAATCTATCTCTATTTACATTAAAAATTAATTTATTACTTTCAATCTTTATAATTTCTTTTATTAAATTAAAATCATTAATTCGTAAATAAATACATACAGCATCACAATCTTCCATATTTTCACCTTGATAACTAGCTGATTGTATATGGATTGTAATACCGTTAATACTTCCATGGTCATCAATTAAAATATTATTTTTAGTAAAATCAACTCTATTAAATAATAATGGCAAATCATTATTTGATATAGTTTTTAATTCAATATTACAACTTATAATATCAGGATTTTTATAATTTTTTTTGCAATTTAATGCTGGACCAACAAGTGATAATTCAAATGCTAACCCACCCATTTTTATATATTTTTTGATAATATAAAATAAAAAAATAAATCAAATTTTATTCTAGTATATATAAATGAAACAAAAAATTTATGTTAAAAAGGATAATAAACCTATTTTTAAAATAGTTATAGATAATTCAAAAATAGATATTTATGAAAAAATATGCGGTATCTATAAATATAGAAGAATAAATTATTCTATAACAAATTATAATAATATCTATCTTGGATATAGTCCATGTAAATTAAAAAAATATAAAAATTCATTTGATATAATAGAAACGATTGATTATAGATATTCATATGAATATAATAATAAATCAATAGAAAGTATTTTAATAGAAATGTCTAATAATCCATATACATATATATCTATATTTCAAAATGTATTTATGTTTAAACTTGATGAACCTGTAATTAAATATAATTTATTACATAATATATGTCATCATAAACTTTTTTCAAATAAATATATTATTTCATCAATACCTATTTTAAAAACAATAAATTATACTTTTAATCTGTATGATTTTAATTATTTAAAAAATGAAGAAATAAATTATGATTTGCATGAATATATATTTATTCATGGTTATCCAGTAGATATTATTGATAAATTTTTAAAAGAAAAAAATATTAAAATTCAAGAATATACAATGAATAAGGAGTCTATAAATGAATTGTTTACAGAAACTATTGAAAATGAATTATATGATGATAATTATTATGACCATCTAAATACTATATTTAATAAATAAAAAAAATTCAAGAATTTAAAATAATTAATAATAATTTCTATATTTTTCTAATTTATTAAACCATGATATATATTTAGTTTTAATAAAATATTTATTTATATACTTTTCTACATATAATTCTAATTCATATATTGAAGTTTTTATAATACGATTTTCAATATCACGTTTAATAATATCTTCAATTTTATTATTTATATCAATGTTATTATTTAATAACATTTTAATCTTATTTCTAATATTTTTATTAAATAATTTATAATTTATAAAACTAGTTATATTATTATTTTTAGATGTATTGCAACTTTTGCATAAGGTTTGAAAATTATCTTTTTTATGTATTCCACCACGACTTAGAGGAACTATATGGTCTATTTCAAGTGGAAAACCATTTCCAGTTAAACCACAATTATTACATATACAATCTTTTATTTTCTGTAATTCAAGATTATTTAGATAATTAATATCAATATCTGTATTATAAAGAAGAAATTTAAATTTTATATCTTTTAAATATTCTTGAATTTCATTTTGCTCTTTTTTTATACGTATGTGCGCTTCATCACGGGATTTATGTTCGATAATACTATCTGGCATATTTCAATAACATAAACCATACTAGTTTAAACATATTATCAAATTTTAATTCAATAATATTTTTATAAAATGATAATATTTACAAATAAAAAATAATTTATTTAAATTTTATTATTTAGCTAATTTAACTAAAAACTTTTCTAATTGTTTAACTGATTTATCATTTAATATAAATTCAAAACCACCATTTTTATATATTTCTTTATATATTTCAGTATTTCCATTATCAATTGATAAATGTATATCTAAATTAATACATTTAATTGTTAATTTATTATTTACTAAATTTACCATATTTTTGTTTGTTATTAAATCTTTAAAATTAACATATACACTTACATTTTTATTAGCTTCATTTATAAATGATACTTCAATATTATTTTTATTATTAGGATAATAGTTATTATTAAATAAAGTTATATGGTTTATTTTGGTGTTATTACATAATAATACTTGTTCATTTGCAGAATTAAAAACTACGACTTTACCTGAAACTATAGATGGTTCAATATTAACTATTGTATTTGCAATATTTAATTGTTCTGGACCAAATAGAGATATTTGTTTAGACATTTTATTTAAAATGTAATAAGATTACAATTATAATTTTATCAAATTTTATTCACTATTTATACCTAAATAATTAATTAATTTTGCTAAATATTTTTCTAGTTTTTTTCTAGCTTTATCAGCTAATGTAAATTCTATAATTACATTATTATAAATATTATGTTCTGTAATAATATTTTCTTCTACATTTTTTCTATTTACATTTAATCCATTGCAATCAATACGTAATAAATTACCAATTATTTTAAAACGTTGCAATAAATCATGAGTATTATTAGGTATTTTTATATTAAATTCGTTATATGAAAATTTATCAGTAAAATCTTTTATAAATATAAAACCATAATCACTTATAGTAATATGTTGATTTGAACCTAATAAAACATTAAAACATATATAATTAGATTTATTATCTGTAATTTCTTGGATATTATTATTTTCATTAATAATTATTTTAGAACTTAATATATCTGGTTTTGAATAATCTAAACCTCTACTTTTTCTAGGACCATTAATAGTTAAATTATGTAATAATATTTGAGACATTTTGCTATTAATATATTTGTTAATTATCTTTAAATATATTTTTTATATTAATGGATTATCAATAAAATATTTAGTTAATAAATTAAAATCAAAATTATAATAAATACTCGAATTTTTAATTTTAGTAATACCAATATTTTTATTAATATATTTTGTTATTTCTCTACCAAATTGTGTAATATTATATTTTGAATTATAATTATAGTCTGTATTCCATTTTTTAAAAATATCATAAAACTTACTAACACTAATTTTTTCTTTTTTGTTTTGAATATCTTTAATTGGATTTGAATATTCATGTTCTTCTAATTCTAACTCGATTAAATTATCGGGCATTATATATTGACATACATAATATTTAATGAATCTAATAATAATAGGAATATTTACAGATTGAATATCCAAATATGAATCAGTAATTACTCTATCTTTTTCAAGATTAATACTCTCAATATCTCTCTTTAATAAAAAATTATAAAAACCTTTAATTTTTGACATATCGTCTAAGCTATTAGATAAATTTTTAAAATAATTTTCAATTTTTTTTACTTCATCCGAACATTCAAATACCATAAAACGTCTATCAGACATTTCTATTTTAATAGGTGTATCATTATTTGTAAAAAATAAAAATCTACAATAATTATTTACGTCATATGCATCTTTACCTTTATTTTCGACTTTAACTGTTTCAGATGTAATTATATTTTTAATTATTTCATTTTTACTAAATGAATCCTTACCACTTGTTTCATCTAATATTGATACTATTTTACCACCTAAACGATTAAATCTATCAAATAAATCACCTGAATTTGCAGTGCTTAATATTTTATTTATACCAAATATATTTGTAAATAATTTATAAAAAAATAGACTTTTACCAATACCTTGCACACTTTTAAATATAAGTGCAACACCTGGTAATATACCCGGCTTTTGAACTAAATGAGCTAAATAATTTAATAAATATTCTTTTGCCTTTTCATTTTTACCCGATAAATAATAACAATGGTTAATAAATATATCAATATCATTATCAACTAATTCGTGTGATAATATTGGAATATCATTATATAAATTATAAATATCCTTATTAGAATTTTTAGGAGGTGGTAAAAAATCTATTTTTTTATATCTACGAACAAATGGGTCTAATTTCCATTTTTTTATAAAATTTTCACCCAGACATCCATATGTATCTAATACTTGTTTATAAGAATAATAATATAATCCATCAATATTTATTTTAACAATTAAGGTTGGTTCAGTAGTTACAAAATGAAATTTTTCAAAATATTGTTTTTGTTTTTTATATAATTCGTTTTCATAATTATTTTGTATATCATTTTTTTCTTTGGTATATCTTTTAATATCTGTTTTACTATCTGATAATTCTATTAATGAATTAATACTTGCTAATTTATCATTAAATAATTTACTTATTTTATTTTTTATACTATTAAAAATATTAAAATTGAATTCTTTAGATGATGTATATTTTAAATCTAATTCATCTTTTAATGTAATATTATCTTCTTCAGCCATATTATATAATGCACCCCATTTAGCAGTTTTTGAATTATTAGTATCAATATTTTCAAAAATTTCTACATTTTTTTCATTACAATAACCTTTTATATCTTTACAATAATCATTAAAAATATTATATGATATTCCTATATTTTTAAAAATACAGGCTAATTTAAACCAATTATTGTATTGTTCAAATCTATTTTTATTAATACACTTTAAATAATCTAAAAACTTATCTTGTTTTATTTTACATATTTGATTATTAGATTTTGAATTATTTATTTTAATTTTTAAATTTTTAGATTTATACACCCATCTTTTCATATTTTGTAATGTATATGATACTATAAAGTCTAAATCATTATGATTTGAAACTTTAATTAAACCATTTGAAAGTGGTTTATTATCTTTTACTTTTGATGAATATATAGTTCTCCATTTTGTCTCACCAGTATGATAAATATTTGGGTCAAATGAATCTATTAATAATTCACTTAAATAATCTTTACTCCATTCTAATAATTCGTTCATTGTAGTAAATTGATTTATGATATTTATATGATATGAAATTTTATCATCTCGATGGTCAGATAATATAGCCAAATCATTTTCATCACAATTAAAAAATTCTATTATTTTATATTTTGCCAAATCTAAAATATCATCTGCTTGTTTATTAATATTTTCAGAGGTCTTTAGCTTTACATCAATATCAAAATATGGTCTTATAAAAATATTTTCTGTTTTATATGTTTCATATAATTCGATTGAATTTAATGAATTAATTTGTTTAAGAAAACCATTTTTAATTTGTTCTACACTAACATTTATTATGTTTGAATTATTTTTAATGCTAGCAAATTTAGTATTGGCAAAACTTATTAAATTATTAAGATGAATAATATTTTCCATTATTGTATTTATAATATAATAATGATATATTTTCTTTAAATAGTTTTTACTTTAAGTTTAATTTAATTTTACTTTAAAATAAAAACTTTGATATTTAATTTTTATTAACTAATTCATTTATTTTATTTAATCTTTCAAAATTAAATATATGATTCTTTGTCTTTTTATGAACAGACATATTACCTCTGGTAATTTCTTTATTACATACCTCACATAATATTTTTTCAGATATATAATCTAAATGTTTATCTTTATTCTTTGCATACCATTCTTTATAGTAATCTTTAGAACTAAGACTCATTAATGTTTTTTAAATTAAAAATATATAATTATTTATATAATCAAATTTTTAAATAATTAGATATTATTTGAATTTTCTATTAAATTATGTATTTTATTATATATTGAAATATTATTAATATGTTTTTTACTAATATTATGACGATATTGTGATGATTTAATTATTTTAATTCCACATATATTACAATCAATCTTTTCCTTTAATTTTGTTAAATGTTTATCTTTATTTTCCTTATACCACTCTTTGTTATATTCACTTTTTGTAAGATTAATATTATTGTTAATAATATTAGTATTATTTAATTCAATATTATCGTTATCCATTATCTTATTTATTTTATTATATAATTTATATTTTATTATATAATTATCAAAATTTTTTATATATAAATAGCATTCGGGATAATAAAATAAATAAGGGATATTAAGATTAAAAAAGGGAGTTAAAAATATATTAAAAAAGGGAGGATATAAATGAACGGGAGTTAAAAATATAAGAAATAAAAATAAATATTTTGGAACCAATTTTTAGACTATAGTAAATTATAATTTTTACATCTGCATCCCTTTTAAAAAATATAGTATGTTATTTAGGTAATGAAAACTAAATTAATTACTGGTATCAGTAAAATTACAAAATAAAACTCCTTATTTTGCGATAATATTTATAATGTAAAAATAACTATATATATTATAAATATTAAATGGGTGGTGGCTTAATGCAATTAGTAGCCTATGGGGCTCAAGATGTAATAATTACAGGTAATCCACAAATTACTTTCTTTAAAATAGTATATAGAAGACATACAAATTTTGCAATAGAATCAATCGAGAATACATTTATGGGTGAAGCTGATTTTGGGAAAAAAATTACTTTTACCATTGCAAGAAACGGTGATTTACTCGGTCCAATGCATTTAGAAGTTGAATTAGCAGTTGCTACATCTGGATTATATAATAATAGTGATTTAGTCGGTGATTATAAATTTTCAACAAAAGGAGATGATTTTAACGGATGGTTAATATGCGATGGTCGTCCTCTAAACAAATTCGATTATTGGAATTTATTCGAGAAAATTGGTTATTCTTTTGGTGGTTCAGGAAATACTTTTTTATTACCAGACCTTCGAGGTAAAGTTTTAGGTAATATAGGTAGTGGTAAAATAGAAGAAAAATTTAATCCTTCTGATATAAATATAGGACAAGGAACAATAACATTAGATACTAATAAAGATAAATGGAATAGTTGTATGCCAGTTCAATTTGAAACTACTGGAACATTACCAAGTCCATTAGTTTTAGGACAAACATATTATTTAATTCGTAAAACAGACACATTATATAGGGTTTGTTTAACTATTGAAGATGCAATTAATGACCCATCAAGTTGTAATGACGATGATGAAGATGATTTAGAATTTCATTACATAGGTCTATCTGATTCAGGAACAGGCGTGCATAAAATAATTTCATATTTATCACAAAGAAATCTAGGTGATAATGCGGGTGATGAGACTAGAAATATTACAATTGCGGAAATACCATCACATACACATTCAAGTAATGCAAATGGGCCTGTATCATCCGGTATTGGATATGGTTTAATTTCACAGACAAATCCAGTATCAGGGACAATTATAATTAGCGATAATTTAGGTTCAGAACCAAAGTTAGATGCAGATATAACAGCATTAACAATTAATGAGGTCGGTTGTAGTGTTCCACATACAAATATGCAACCAACATTATTTGGTGGTAATGTATTTATTTATTCAGGAAATAATAATGATATTTTTAAACATAATCAATATATTAAAGACCACTTAATTCGTTGGGGATTTCAATTGATAGATTTTATTGAAGTTGAAATAGGCGGACAGCTTATAGATAGACACTATGGAGATTGGCTAGATATTTGGACACAATTAACTTATTCCAAAGAGAAATATGAACAATTATTATCGATGTTAAATACATCAATATTTTCATCATCACCGAATACGGAATATGAACGTAAAGCAAAAGTCTATGTTCCATTTCAATTTTGGTTTAATCGTAATCCAGGGCTTTATTTACCATTAATTGCATTACAATATAGTGAAGTAAAAATAAATATTCAATTAAATACAAAAGAAGTCGTAAATACTGCAACTAAAGAAACATCTAATATTGTAAAAATAACAAATTTTAATTATGATGATGGTTTATATCAAAAGACATATTATATTCAAGAAATCTTAGATTTTAAAGTATTTGGTGATTATATATTTTTAGATACAGATGAAAGAAAGAGATTTGCAGAATCAGAACATGAATATTTAATAGAACAAGTGCAAACCTCAAGTTTATTTAATACAAATCATAAGTTAGTTGAAATACCATTATATTTTAATCATCCATGTAAATATATTATTTGGAGAGGTCAAAAACTTAATTATATATTCCAAGATGGTTCATTACCAACTGAATTTAATAATAAATATTTCTTATCTCAATTATATGATTTTACAGCATTAGGTGGTAATTCATCCGAATCAAATATTGAAACTCAATTATATTCTGATGTTGTTAATACTGCTAAATTACGTATAAATGGTAGTGATAGATTTAAAGAAAGGGATGGTTCATATTTTAGATTAATGCAACCTAACCAATATACTTCAGCGGGTGCATCATCAATATCTTTTTATAACAATTCATTAAAGAGATATGGTGGAGGTTTTTATATGTATAATTTTGGATTAAAAACGGATGAACATCAACCAAGTGGCACATGTAATTTCTCTCGTATTGATAATGCAGTATTATGTATGCGAGTAAATCCATATGCATCAACATTACAATGTGCAGAAAAATGCTATCATTATTCATTTAGAACATATGCAGTAAATTACAATGTTCTTCGTATAATGAGTGGTATGGGTGGATTAGCATACAGTAATTAAAAGATATTCAAATATTAAGAAACATGTTAGTTTTCTATAAAACGTTATCTAAATAGCAGAATATAAATTTAAAAGTTAGAATACCAAAAACTATACTAATTGATTATTTACTATAAAATATAAATATGAATTTAAAAAATAAAATTAATAATAATTTATAATGATTAAAATAAAATCATCATCCATTTTTTATATTTCATTAAATGATTTGAAAAATTATTTACCAGGTTCTATAGTCCATGGTCGCATAGGGGTAATACCATATTATGTCGAAGATAATGTCAAAAATTATATTATCAATGTTTCAAATAAGGGTTTATACAGTGATTTCGGTGGAGGTATTTCAAAAAAAGAACATCCATATTATGACGGTTTAAAAAGAGAATTAAATGAGGAATGTCCAGTTTGGTCAAAATATATTTTAGAGAAGATAGAATCCAATGATTTAGTTGTTGATTTGTCTAGTAATATTGATATTTCTGAAAATAAGGTATCAATATCGAAACCATTAACAATTTTGTGTCGTGAATTTAATAATCAAACAACAAAATATATTTTATTATTAGTAGAAGTTGATAAATGTATGATAGACTCATTTAAAATTTCGAAAGAAGTAAAAGAATTACATGTTTTAAAGTCATTTGAATTATATAAACTAGTTAATTTTAGTCATAAAATAAATAATGGACTAATGCAATTAAAATTAGCAAATAAAGGACGCATAATTAGAATTTAAAAATTTGATAAAATAAAAAAAACCAAATATTTTATAATAAAATAAAATTATAAAATGTTTTCAGATGTTATTTCGGATAAAATGCATGATATAGTGAATTTAATTGGTTATGATTATTCATATCCGGATATTTATCCACCAGAAGAAGTTATCAATATGTTAAAATGGATGATTTACGTGCGTATGCTAAGTGATTTAAGATTACCAGATGGAACATTTGGAAATTATACAAAAGATGATTTACAAAGACTTGCATTAGAAGAAGCAACAAAATTATATGAATCGAAAATAAACAAATCATATTTATTAAATAATTCAGATTAAGAATAAAAAATATAAAATTCTATTATAATAAAATGAAAAAAAATAATAAATGGGATATTCGATTATCGAATGATATAATTTATTTTTTTCTAAATATAGATTGGAAATCACCTAAAAATACAAAACAAGATACAAATATAAAATTAACAAATAAAGAATCCAAATATTTATTATCATTACTTTGTAAGTTATATAATATTAAATTGCCACAAATATCGAGTATAACAATTCATAATAAAAAATATTATACGAAGCGTTCAAAATCAATAAATATAAGTGATAAAATAGGCGTATATCATTTATTATATGCATTTTATGATTATTTAAGTGATATAAATAGTAATATTTATAAATCAAACACGGATGAAATCGATTATTCATTTCAATTTACAAATAAATTTATTCAAAAACTGGAATATAATATAGATGAATATATTGAAAATGAAAAAATAGCAAAATCCGCACCAGAAAATATAAGTTATTGGATGATAGATAATTTAGGAAATAGACGTTTTTTAATATTCAAAGAAAACGCAATGATATATTTATATGTATATCATCATTTGCAATTTATGATAATGATGAAACGTTTTTTTGGAAATAATATTGATTTTATAAAATTATTTCAAAATTATGTATTAAAAAATACAAAAGATATAGAAATTTTTAAAGATTTATGTAAATTATATAGTCCAGATAAAATAGATATTTTAACAGATGAACGTGCATCAAGACGTATAAAAGATATAGGAAATTTTTTTAAATTAGATTTTTCAGAAATAAAAACAAAAAATAAAAAATATTTGGATTTAGGTGGTGGTGATGGTAGTATATCAAAAGCATTTGGGTTAGAACTCGGATTAGAAAAAAAGAATATAATTTCAGCGGATATTCCGAATACTTTTAGCGTAAATGAACATCGTAATAAAGAAGAAATAACTTATATAACCCTAGACCCAAACTCAAATAAATTACCATTTAAAAAGAATGAGTTTTTTATAATATCTGTGTTCATGGTGCTGCATCATATAAAAGATATCGAGAATGAAATGAGAGAATTAAATAGAATACTTGTTCCAGGTGGATATATAGTATTGAGGGAGCATAATGCAGAAAACATAAATGAAAAAATATTAATAGATATAGAACATCGTATATATGATATGGTAATAGATGGAAAATTAAAAAATTGCAATATAGACGATGAAATACAATATTATACTGAAAATAATATAAAAAAAGAAATAGGATATGAAGCATATTATAAATCAGCAGAAGAATGGATTGATTTATTTAATAAATATGGTTTTCAAAAAGTAGATGTTTTACTACCTTCCAAAAATCAAAAATATAATGTAAATAAAACTTATACTCATATATTTAAAAAAATATAAGTTATTTATAATAATTGTTTTTAAATTTTTTTTTATTTTTAACTACAGTCCATCCAGCATTTGAATTAGAATTACGTTGTAAATCTAATATATTTAATGATTCATCCGAATTTTGTGTATTTATAGTAATAGGTTTAGATACAGATAATTCATTTAATATAGTTTTTTCATCACTAATCGATTTAATAATTTCATTATATATTTCAGTTTTGATTTTATCAATATTAATTTCAGTTGGATTAGTATTAACAGATGAAATAGTGGATTGATTCGATAAATTAGTAGATGGAAGAGGTTGATTTATAGTAGAAATTAATTTATAAATATTATTAGTTTCTTTTAGAAAATCAACTTTATTAATATAATCATTGCCAATATTAATTTGACTTTGAAGATGATTTTGATATAACATTAAATTATTAACTTTTTCAATTAAACAATTTACTAAATTTTCAATAAATAATATCTTTTTATTTAAACTATTATTTTGATTATTTAATTCAATAATTTCTGAAGTTTTTTTATTAAGTTGCTGTTCTAATGAATCAATCTGATACTGCATTTTTGATAATGTTTCACTAAATTCAGACTTAATATTAAAAACAGTAGAATGTAATGAATTAATTTCTTTAAAAACTCTATCGTCAAATACTGGTAAATTAATAGTCATTTTTTAATACTATTAATATAGAATGTAAATTAATTTTATATAAAAATAAAATATTTATATTTGATTTAAATTAGAATATAATTATAATCACTTTTATAAATGATTCTTAAATTACAATTATCATACCATATATTATCGTCTAAATTATCTAATTTTATTATATTATATTTATTAATTTGTTTAATAAAATCATCTTGGTCTGCTAATAAATCTAAAATCTCAATGGATTCATCATTTGTTAAAATATTTTTATATTTATTAATTATATTGATTAATTCATTTATAAATACTATATAAGAATTGTTAAAATTAATTACTGAAATACCAGCACTAATTTTAATAATTTTTTTATTAATTAATATTGACTTATTATAAGTATATAAAGTTGGAGTCATTTTAAATTGAGTATAATAATTAGTTAGAAGATAGATTAAAATATCAAATTTTATCAAATATATATATTTTGTAAATATTTATAAATGGATAAAATAAATAATTAAAATAATAAATTATTTAACATAATAAATAGATTGTTTTGTAATATTAATTACTGTTCCATCAGAAATCTTATCATTATCAATAAATATTGGATTATCAAAAGATTCAGATATTAAAAATTGAATAAAATCTCTATGATTTATAATTTCATTTATTAAATCATCAAATATTTTTTTATTAAAATCTTTTTTATTTAGATTAAAATAGGATACTAAACAATTTATAAATAATGGAAAACAATTCTCTTTATTTTGTGCTAAAAATTTTATATCTATTAATAATGATGCATCATTAATAAATATAAATTTATGATAACGAAATTTGTATGCTTTATTAAATTTTTTAAATAAAACTAAACAGTTTTTGGAAAATAAATTGCCGAACATAGTGTTATTGATAATTTATATTTCCTGGTTTATTTAAACATAAATATTAAAAAGATTAATCAAATTTTAATATATTTTGATATAATTTGTTATATATAAATGGATAAGTAATTATAAACCATAGGTTTTTTGAAAAATATAAACATAACTATTATCGTGATTTACAGGTAATAAATCAATAATTTTAATTAATTTGAAACCATTCTTTTTAGCTAAATCATTATAATATTTAATTGAATACATTTTTAATTTATGTATATGTTGTCTATGTTTGCTATTATCATGAAACATAAAGTTCTCAATAAATTGGACTTCATTATTATCTCTAAATTTCCAATCAGCAGTATAATTAAATTTATTAAATCTTAATTTAGTTTGTGTTTTACGTTCTTTTGATTCGGAATGTTTTTGTGGATTATATAATGGAATTAATTTAGAAGATTTTTCTAATACTGGGTCAAATTTCTTTGGATTAACCATATGTAAACAAAAATAACCATTTGGTTTTAGCCAATAATTTACATTTTTAAATAATGTATCTGGATTTTCAGCATAATAAATAGTAAAAAATAAACATAAAATATGAGAAAACTCTCTATTTTTGAATATTGATTTGTTCATAAAATCACCCTTAACTAATGCTGTATTTGGAGTATTTAATCTAGCTTTTTCTAACATTTCCATAGATTTATCTAAGCCAACTGCATTATATTTATCTCTTTCTAATATTTTTAAATGTTTGCCGACACCACATCCTAAATCTAAAAATTTAATATCTTTGGATTGAAATGCTGCTAATTTTTTATCTTTAATTGTATAATTAGTTATGTTATATAATTCAAATTCATTTTTCATATCATTGCCAAATAATTGTTCCCAAACATTAGAATAAAATTTATCATAAATTTTTGTAATATTATCACGGAATTGTGCTTCAGTAAAATCATCGAAATGTTCGTCTATATCAAAATCCCATTCATCACGTTTTTTATAATAATATCCTAACAATGATGTAATAATAATTAATATTATAAAAATAGAAATACTTTTAAGTTTTTCCATAATACTTAATATATATTAATAATTTAATAAAATAAAAAAATTTGATTAATTGATTAAAAATCAAAAATCATTATATAAAAAAATTAATATAAAATGAATACAGATTTATATATTCTTACTAGAGCTCACTTTTCTGGTGACCATTGTGATGTATTTGGTGTTTTTACATCATATACTCTTGCAAAAGAAGCAAGATATCGATTATTAAAGAAAATAAAACAATCTGATGATAATATATTAATTGAAATAACTGAAATTTCAAAAGATAAAATTAATAAATTATTATCATGTGAATGTAATTTTGATTCAGATGATGATAACAATTATGAATTTTAACCATTAAATTAATTTAATAAAACAATTTTTATTTTATTACACTAATTTTTTTAAATATATATTAATCAACTTCTTCTACTTTAGGACCGGTTGAAAATCCAGAAGATGAACTTGGTGTTGGACCAGATGATGAATTAGAATCTTGTGAATATAATTTAGACATAATTGGCATACATTTATTTTCTAATTCTTTTTGTTTAGCTTCAAATTCATCAACTTCTGCTGCAGAATTAGAATCAATCCATTTTTGAATTTCATCAACTGAATCTTCAATCATTTTACGGTCATCATCTGATAATTTATTTTTAGTTTGTTCTTCATTGATAGTATTACGTAAAGAGAATGCATAATTTTCTAATTTATTTTTAGCAGCAACTCTTTCTTGAACTTTTTTATCTTCTTCTGCATATTTTTCTGCATCTTTAACCATTTTATCAATTTGTTCTTTAGATAAACGACCTGCATCATTTGTAATAGTAATCTTTTCTTTTTTTCCAGAACCCTTTTCAACCGCATTAACATTTAAAATACCATTTGCATCTAAATCAAATGATACTTCAATTTGTGGAACACCTCGAGGTGCTGGAGGAATACCTGTAAGATTAAATCTACCTAATAAATTATTATCTTTAGTGCGAGCTCTTTCACCTTCAAAAATAGAGATAGTGACTGCAGTTTGATTATCTGCAAATGTAGAGAAGATTTGAGATTTTTTACATGGAATAGTTGTATTACGTTCGATAATTTTAGTCATCATTTCACCAGCAGTTTCAATACCTAATGATAATGGAGTGACATCAATTAATAATAAATCTTTGGTTTCTTCACTACCATGACCCTTTAAAATAGCTGCTTGAACTGCTGCACCATATGCAACTGCTTCATCTGGATTAATAGATTTATTGAGTTCTTTACCATTAAAGAAATTCTTTAATAATTCTTGAACTTTAGGAATACGTGTAGAACCACCGACTAAAACAACATCATCAATATCACTCTTTGACATTTTAGCATCAGTTAATGCTTTTTCAACAGGAGTTAAACATCCTCTAAAATAATCAATACATAAATCTTCAAATCTAGCTCTAGTAATAGATGAATTAAAATCAATACCTTCATATAAAGAATCAATTTCAATTTGAGCAGATGCAGAAGAAGATAATGTGCGTTTTGCACGTTCACACGCAGTTCTTAAACGACGTAATGCTCTATCATTACCTCTTAAATCTTTTCTATGTTTTCTTTGAAATTCTGCTGCAAAATGTTCGACTAATTTATTATCGAAATCTTCACCGCCTAAATGGGTATCGCCCGCAGTAGATTTAACTTCGAAGACACCATTTTCTAGGGATAAAATTGAAACATCAAATGTCCCGCCGCCTAAATCAAAAATTAAAATATTTTTTTCTTTATCAGATTTATTATCTAAACCATATGCAATAGCTGCTGCAGTAGGTTCATTAATAATTCTAAGAACATTTAAACCTGAAATTGCACCTGCATCCTTTGTAGATTGACGCTGTGAATCATTAAAATACGCAGGAACAGTAATAACTGCATCTTTAACAGTATTACCTAAATAATCTTCAGCTGTTTGTTTCATTTTTGTTAAAACCATAGCTGAAATTTCTTCAGGTTTAAATCTTTTAGTTTCTCCTAAATAAGATACTTCAATAGATGGCTTACCACTTTCATTAACAACATTAAATGAAAAATGTTTGATATCATCTTGAACAGATTGGTCATTGAAGTTTCTACCAATTAATCTTTTTGCATCAAAAACAGTATTTTTAGAATTTGAAGCAGCTTGATTTTTAGCAGCATCACCAATTAAACGCTCAGAATCGGTAAATGCAACAAATGATGGAGTAGTTCTATTACCTTGGTCATTAGCAATAATTTCAACTTTATTATTTCTCATAACACCAACACATGAATAAGTTGTGCCTAAATCAATACCAATTGCATAATTTGTAGAAGTCATTTTTGTTATATTTTTAATATTATTAAAAAATCTTTAAATAATTTTATAAATTATTATTTTAAAGATAAATAGATATTAAATATATAAATAATTAAAATGGAATTATTAAAAAATTGTTTATTTATTAATTTAGAACATCGTAAAGATAGATTAGAAAATATTGAAAAACAATTAAAATTAATAGATATATCAGGCCAACGTTTTAATGCTATTAAAATGAAAGATGGTGCAATTGGATGCACGATGAGTCATATTAAATGTATTGAAATAGCAAAAAAAAATAATTGGGACTATGTATTTATTTGTGAAGATGATATCAATTTTACAAAACCAAAAATATTTTTGAATAGTTTAAATCAATTTTATAATGATTCTAAATTATTTAATTCAGATTGGAAAGTATTAATAGTTGGTGGAAATAATTGCCCACCTTATAATAGATTATCAGATTATTGTATTCAAGTATCATCATGTCAAACAACAACTGGTTATATAGTAAAAAAATGTTATTATGATACTCTATTATCTAATTTTCGTGAAAGTGCATCTAATTTATTAAAAGACCCAACTAATAAAAGAATGTATGCTCTTGATATGTATTGGAAACAATTACAAAAAACAGATATTTGGTATATGATAATACCAGTGACAGTTACTCAATTAGATAACGATTATAGTGATATTGAAGAGAGAACTGTATCATATAGCCATCTTATGAAAGACTTAGATAAACCTTGGTTATTTCGTCAATACTAATTTAGATTTAAACATTAAACAAAAATTATATATTTTAATTATAATATATAATTCATGTTATTAAAAACATTTATTGGATTATTAATGTTGGTTGTTGGAATAGTTCGTATTTTTTTAACTAAACAACAAAAACAAAAAGAATTAAGAGATATGAATTTACCAAATTATTTTGATTATTTAATAATTTTGTTTGAAATTATAATTGGATTAATGCTTATACTTTTAAATAATAAGAATACTTATTATTTATATTTAGTATTATTAATGTTTATGATAATTGCGACCATATTGATACTTAAAAATAATCATAAAAATATTAAAAAGGATTTTTGGGATATGTTCACTTATCAGCCAACATCATTTAGTGTATTTTTACATATAACATATATTATAATTATTATAAGTTTATTATGATTTATTATATAATTTTATAATATATTATATAATGAGTAATAAGCTACCATATGAATATGAAAGTCCATTTGATGTTTTAATTTATAAAAGCCTTCATTATACAAATCCTATTTATTATAAAATGGGATTTACTCCGAATATGATTACTACATTATCATTTATATTTGGATTAATAAGTGCATATTTATTATATAAACAAAAATATATATTAAGTGCGTTAGTATACGCAATTTCATATTATTATGATTGTATGGATGGAAGTTTAGCCCGACAATATAAGATGATTTCTAAATTTGGAGATTTATATGACCATTTAACTGATACAATTGTAATAGTTGCAATATTATGGATTTTAATAACAAATACAGAAATGTCTAAAAATTATAAATTATTTGGTTTTATTCTTTTTATAGTTTTTACTTCTTTATTAGTAGTTCATACATCACATCAAGAAGATTATTATAATAAAATTAAGAATAAAGATAAAGAAAATTATAGTATAATGCACACAGTATTAAGTAAGTTATTTAATGTAAATAATCATGATAATATGCGTTATACATGTTATTTTGGATGTGGAACATGGGTAGTTATGTATATGTGTTATTTAATATATTTTGAGATATCAAAATAAATATAATTATATTTATTATATTATATAAATGACTAATAAATTACCAGAACATTTTGAAAATCCATTTGATGTTTATATTTATAAAACAATTGGTAAATTGAATCCAATTTTATATAAAAATGGTTTTTCTCCAAATATGATTACTACTATATCATTTATATTTGGTTTATTAAGTATTTATTATTTTACTCAAAAAAAATTTATTCATTCTTCAATTTTATTTTTCTGTTCATATTATTTTGATTGTGTAGATGGTAGTTTTGCTAGAAAATATGATATGGTTACTACATTTGGAGATTGGTATGACCATCTTACCGATTATTTAATTATTATAGGTTTATTTGTTGTTATTTATATGAATAATAATATTCCGGACTATTTCAAATATTTCGGATTAGGATTTTTATCGTTATTATTAATAGGTATGTTTATACATGTTTCTCATCAAGAAATATATTATAGTAAATATAGAAAGGCTTCTGAAACTAGTATGTTGCATGATTATATTGGTGCAGTATTTAAAGCTGTTGACCCTGATAATATGATTTATACACGTTATTTTGGATGTGGTTCATGGAATATTTTAATGTCTCTTTTTATTTTATTGAACAAATATATAACTAAATAATATATTTATCAAAAATAAAATAATAATATTAAAAATAAATTTATTATTAATATTATTAATGAATAAATTAGACCTTGTTTCAATTATTATACCTACTTATAATAGGTATGAATTATTACTACATTCTATACAATCTTGTATAAATCAGACTTATAAAAATATTGAAATAATCGTAATTAACGATTGTTCAACGGACCATCGATATTATTCTGGTGAATTAGAAAAGCTTGATAAAACTAAAATAATTCATTTACCGATTAATATGCGTATTAAACATAATGCTAATTCAGCTCAAGGTTTAACAAGACAAGAAGGTATAAAGATTGCTAAGGGTGAATGGATAGCTTTTTTAGATGATGATGATTTTTATTTACCAAATAAATTATCTATCCAAATTGATTATATGAAAAAAAAGAATATATTATTTTCATCTACTAATATGTTTATTATCAATCATAATTCGATATCTATTGATAAATTAGATTTCAATGTAATACGTCAGTATTTTAATAAGGGGTATGTTCCAAAAGTATTAACTTTTGATATTATTGAAAAAAATAATTTTATAAATAACTCATCCGTAGTTATGCATAAAAGTATTGTAGAAAAGACAGGAGAATTTAAAGCTATAAAATATGAGGATTGGGAGTATTGGAAACGTGCATTACAATATACTGATTGTTATTATATTGATATACCACTAATATATTATACTATGACAATTAATGGTGAAAATAATACAAAAAATTATATTGCTAAATAATTATCAATTAAAATCATTGATAATTTATTGTAATTAACACAAAATAACATAATTCGACATTAATAACATATTATTATAAATAGGATAGTGTCTCATTATATCAATTTATTATTATTCAATCGATTTATTAAATATATTCATCGTTGTATTTGTTTAATTTAATTATAAAAAATAAATATAACTTATTATTAGATTTATTAATAAGTTTTATTAATATAATTTTGAAATCTAGTAAAACCATTTTCAGTTAAATGAATTTTAAATATTAATTTTTGATAAGTTGGTAAATTAATTAGGTCTGCGTAAAAACATTTATCTAAATATATATTTTGTTTAGTATGATTATAATACGCATTTCTATGTATATGACTACATGTTTGTGCAAATACAGGATTATCTAAAATAATTTCAATAATATAATTATTAACTGAAATATTTGGAATATCTTTAATAAAGATTACACCTTTAATATTTTGGTCTGATGACTTATCATTTGATAAAGATTCAAATTTATAATTAATATAAAATAGATTATTTGGATTATGTTCAGCATGATTTGACATATTAGAAAATTCTATATTATTTTTTTCAATAATTATTGGTTCAATAATATTATCAATCCATAATTCAGTTTTAATAATATCAGGATTTGTAAGATTATCATTATTTTTAATAAATTTTTTAGGACCAATCAATAATATATCATATTTTCCATTTCCATAATTCATTTTTATTTAATAATTTTACATTAATAATATTAATATTAATCAAATTTTATTTAATAATTCATTTGAAAAATTACTATATTATTAGTCAATATTATATATTAATTTCGTGGATGTATTATGTAAATATACTTATTTTCTTTTTTTTGATGGTGATTTTTGTTTATTTTTTGGAGATTTACGTTGTTTATTTACAGGAGATTTACTACGTTTTTTCATTGGAGACTTACGTTTTATTTTATTAATATTACCACCTTTAATTATTGAAACTTGATAATATTCTTGTATATAGTTTGCAATTGATTCTAAAACTTGTAATAATTCATCAGATTTAAATTTATAACTATCTAATTTTAAATCATTTAATATTTTCTTTCTATATTCAGGATTAAAAATTTGTTGAATTTCATCTTTAAATTTAATTAATTGAGCTGGGATTGGTTCTTGAAGCTTATTTTTATTAAATAAAAAATCTTTGAATGATTTATATAAGTTATCATTATTTAACATGTAAAATATAATAAAACTTTTTAATTCACTATTATTATTAATAATATTAAATAATTCATCGACTAATTTTTTAATTAAATTAAATTGATTTACAGCATTTTTATAATAATAATCTGCTTTATTGAATGTAGGTTCATTTTTAAATAATATACATTTTTCACAAGTTTTAAAATTTTTTAAACGTTGTCCTGTTTTACTTAAAACAATATTGCCATCATAATTTTTAATATAATCGAATGCTAATAATTTCATATATTCTTCGATAATTGTTATTATATTATCATTCAATAAATATTCAAAATCATATTTATCGAGGTCCCTTATTTGAATTATAGGTCTATCAAAATATTCAATAAATTGAGAATATATAGCACCACGGTCATCACTATTTCTACCTAAAAGACCAAATTGTAAATAAGTAAATTTTTTATTTTTATAATCCATATAAAAAGGTTCTTCTGTTAATATATGAACTAAACCATTTACAAATTCAAGAAAATTTATATATTTATTTTTTATTTGTGTTGCACGATTATTATATTGTTGTTTTATCTCTTCATCAGTTAAACCAGTATTACTTGTGTTATTGGACAATTCTAAAGACTTTTCCATTATATAATAAATTTATAAATTTTTTTAAATAACATTATTTATTTTCAAATAATTATTAAAAATAAATAATTTTATATTACTTATGAGTTGGTAGGTTCTTGGTTTAACCAACGTTGAAATAGAAACCAATTATCATATGGTTGATTATGTTCTTGAATTAATTCAAAATTTTCATAACCATCTGTTATACAATGTAATATTATGATTTGGTCATCTTTTACTAATCTACCTTGCGTAAAATATGATTGTAATTTTGCATCAAATGTATCTTTCCACCAGTCAATCTTATCTTTATGAATAATAAAGAATCCACCTGCGACAGATTGTTGGTTTTCAGGAATTATATTACCTTGTTTAATAAAACGAATTAATCTCCAAAAATAAGTAGAATCATTATTTATTCTTGCATAATATATTTTATTTTCTTTTAATGAATCAATACGTTTTTGGTTTGGAAAATTTAAAAGTTCTGATAATGGTGTATCATTTTGTCTATTTCTAAAATATCCTATATCACACCATACATACCAATCTGATTCAAAATATTTATTATTTTTTGCATCATTCACAAAGAAAATCTTTTCAGCCCATAACATCAATAGCTGCCAATCAACATAACTAAGAAGTTTATTTCTTTTTTGGTTATTAATCCAATAATCTTTGTATTGGAAATTATGAAAATCAATTAAATTTTTATATACAATTTTAATTTTATCATTATTTTTAATCATAGTTTCAAAGTCTTTAAAAATAGAGTATGAAACATTATCAGTGTAAATAACTAAATTAAAATTATTTACAATAGATAACATATTTTTAATCCATTGTTTATATACATTTTGGTCAAATTTTGAACGGACCGCATAAAAACAAGTTACAAAAGTCACCATTATTATTTAATAATATATTATTATAATGTTAAATAATAATTTTATTTAAAACATATTTAATAAATGTTTTATTAAATTCATTTGTTCTATATTTTTATCATAGTCTGATTTTATATAAAATAAATCAGGTTTATTTAAAACTAAATTTATACGTTTTATATCCATTTCTATATCACCTGATAATCTTATAAATGTTTTTGGAAAATATTTATCTGCATTAATTGCCCCATAATATAATGGTGTTACCTTATGAATTAAACAATTAGTAAATTTTTCACTAATATAATCTGGTTCCTGAATATTTTCAATTGCAATTGAAAATTTATAACCTTCATATGGTTCTGCGTCATTAAATACACCTTTAATACGTGAATCATTTAATTCTATTAAATTACAACCATTACCGAATATATCAATTGGTAGATTTTTATTTATTATTTCGCGAACTAATGTATGTCTATATTTATGTCCAAATAACATATTTTTAGTTGAAAATATAATAGACATTAATTTTTGATTAGGTTTCAATTCTTTAGGAATTGGTGTATGCCACATGAATCCATAATGATTTATAAATGGACTAGGTAAGCCGATATTATTACCAATATAATACTTACCAATATATTTTTTGGCATATTCAATAAATTCAGGAGTTATATTTAAAAAAGGTCTTGGCTCTGCTGCTAACCCTAATACATTTTCTTTTGGAATATTCAATACTGGCATTGCATTATTTAATATGATTGCATGTGTATAATTATTTTTAGTAGTTATTACGATACTACAATCGGATAAATCACCGTATTCTTTAATTAGTTTAGTTTGATTTAATCTTTCGATAACATCTTTACAATTTTCAGGAGAGCAAAAGGATGAAAAAAATTTAATTATAATCATTTTATGTATTTATATATTAATTTTATCGAAATAAGCTTTAATAAAAAATTTGATTTAAATAATAAAAAATTTAAGTAATATTAAAACTCTTTTGTTGTAATAAATTTTATGAAAAATTTGTTATCAATGATTAAAAATAAAATTTCAAACTCAATCTTTAATGGATTTAAAAATCTACAAGAGAATGTTTGTTCTGATTCAAATTATACAAATGAAGTTATTAATAATATAAAAAAATTTGTTGATGATAATTTAATAAATGAAATTTTTGCAAAACAATTATTTCAATTATTTAAAAGTTATGATATTCATTGCAAATCTTTAAAACATTTTGAATCAAGTAATCAACTTCAATCAATCATAAATAATTGTCAGTTTGATAAAAAATCATATTTATTAGATTTATTTCAAAATATTGATTTATTACATAATATTCAGTTCTTTGAATTTATTTATGATGCATGTAATGAAAATAATAAAAAATATGATAATATATTTTTGAACTATAATTGGTTTATATCATTTATATTATATTATAAATTTCAAAAATATACAACTTATTTAGATTCATTAAATTTATATAATAATCAACCAGATAAATTTTTATCTAGAATTAGATTAGATTTAGGAAATGATACATGTGATATATTATTTAAAATTTATGGTAATAATTTAATTAATAATATGGGAAGATTTAATCAAATAAATTTTTCTAAACACACATTAGAAGAAAATAGTTTATTATTAAATAAAATTAATTTATTAGATAATAAAACTTATTCTAATAAATCAATTATTCCAAAATTAAAGTTAATACCTACAATTAATCAATCTAAAAAAAGAAGTAATATTGAAGTTGATAATAATTATGATAATGATGGATTTATTCCTGTTAAAAGAAGAAGATATGATAGTAATTTAACGACTACTTCTTTTAATAATATTTCTATTAATAAAAATGCATTTATACCAAAAAATAATAGAACTAATTCTATTAATACTCGTAGTTATGCTAGTGTAGTTAAAAATAATATTGAAAAGGATTTAAAAGAAGAAGGTCAGGTTTCTGATAATGAAGAAGATATGGAATACGAAATTGATGAAACTGTATTTAAGACATCACCTCGTAGAAAAAGAACACTTACTGGAACACAGAAAAAAAATGTTGTTTCTAGACAATCATATAAATGTGCTAATAAACCTGGGAGTAATTGTATTAAGGATTATGAATGTCCTATTTGGAAATCTCGTGAAGGAATTTTTGATGAATCTGGATATGAAATTGACCATATAATAGAATTTTCAGCGGGAGGTAGTGATGATTTAGAAAATTGCCAAGCTTTATGTTTATGTTGTCATCGTGTAAAAACAATACGTTTTTTAATAAATAGAAATAAACCTAAAACTAATTACTACAAAAATAATAACAATAATAATAAAAAAAGATTTATTAGATAAATATTTTATAAATTTTTATTTTTAATATAATTTGATTACAATAAAAATTTATTACATTAAAATAAACTATGTTAATTATGCAAATTGCTTAAAGAAAATACGATTTCTCTTCCTATTATAATAAGTTGTATTGATTGATTATGAAAATTGCTTACACTAAGTAAATTGTGTTTATTACACGAATTGCTTACAAATACCGAAATCTTTACGATGATGTTCAGTAATACCATATTGTTTAATTGCATCAATATGAACCTTAGTTCCATAACACATATTCTTACGCCAACCATATTTTTCTAAATCTGGATTATCATCACATAATTTATTTACGTATTCATCGTGATATGTTTTCGCAAGAATAGATGCGGCTGCAATATGTAAATATAGATTATCTCCTCCAGTGACTAATTGATGTGGAATTAATTCATCATCTTCGTCATAATAAACTTTCCATGTATTACCATCAATTGCTAATGCATCCGGTTTAACACTCATACCACTTACAGCTCGATGCATAGATGCGATAGTTGCATGTAAAATATTTTTTTCAGCAATTTCATCAACATCCGCATAAGTTACATTATATGATATTGCATATTGTTCAATATAAGAACGTAATTTATTACGAACCTTTGCCGATAATTTTTTAGAATCTTTAATTAAAAGATAAGTATTATCTGGAAAAGTATCCGGCAAGATTACACATGCGGTATATACACGCCCGCTTAAACAACCTCGACCTGCTTCATCTATACCGGCTTCATATTTAATAGAAGGATGATTATTAACTTTAGATAACATATTAATATAAATTATTATAATAAATTAATAAATAAATCAAATTTTAATATAAAAATATATAATATTGTATTAATTATAAAATGTCAATTTTAGAAACAAATAAAGAATTAATAGAAACAGCATTATTAAAATATGACCCAGAAGAAGATTTTATAAAATATTTTAATAGAGTTCCTAAATCTAGATACCATACATTCAAATATTGTATAGATGAATTTATTAATAATAATTTTAAAACAGTAGTTGAATTAGGAACATCACGTTCTTTTGTAGATGGTCGTTTTGAAGGATGTAATAATAATAATCCAAACTATTGGAAACCAAATAATCCAGACGTTTGGGATTGGGCTGCTGGATGTTTTACTAGAACTTTTGCAGATTCTTTAAAAGGAATAAATAATATTGAATTCCATACTATAGATTTAGAACCAAATCATATTCAAAGATGTAAAGTTATGAATGAAAAAGATTATCCATTTATTAATTTTCATATTAGTTCTTCAGAAGATTTTTTATCAAAATATGACAAAAAAATTGATTTATTATATTTAGATACTGGTGATATGACACCTATACAATTTACAGCTGAATTACATTTAAGAGAAGCAAAAATTATTGTTGAAAGGGATTTAATATCTAAAAATGGTTTATTATTAATTGATGATATTCGTTCAGTAGTTCCTTGTAAATATGGAGAAACAATTGATTTAGGTAAAGGATATTTGTCTATTCCATACTTTTTAAATAATGGGTTTGAATTAGTAATGGATGAATATCAAACAATATTGCGTAAAAAATAAAAAATAAAAAATACTTAAAATACTTTTATTTTAATTATATATTAAAATGAAATTATTACATTTATCTTTTCATAAAGGTTGTATTAATGATATAAATTTTGTATGTAATTCTTTAAATATTGATTGTGAAGTTTTAAGTCAAAATTTAGATTGGAATACTAATAAAGATATACCTACATTATTTGAAGAATATGACCAACATTATAATATAACAAAAGATAGAGCATTAAAATATTGGAATACATATAAAGATTATTTTAATACTTTTGATTGTATTATTACATCGGATACAGCTCCATTATCAAGAATATTTTTACAAAATAATAATTGGACTAAAAAACTAATAATATGGGTATGTAATAGATTTAATTATGCGAATAGAGGTCCTTTTAATAATGGTTTTCCGGACCTAGAATATTATGACTTATTCAGGAATGCATTAAATAATAAAAATGTATATATTATTGCATATACTCAATTTGAAATAGATTTTTGTAAATTATATAATATAAATATTAATCCTAATAATTTAATTAAACCATCTGGTGGTATTTCAGATACTTATTTAAATAATAGTTTAGATATAAATATACTTGAAAATAATAGTAATACTTTATTTATAGCACCATATCATAATGAAACGAATATGATGAACTTACAACAATTTTTACAAAATAAAAATATAAATTGTATTTGTAAAAAATATAATGGTCCTATTGAATTAAAGTCATTCAAAGCTATTATACATATACCATATGCATTAAGTAATTTAGCATTATTTGAGATATTTCAATTAGGATTAATATACTTTATACCTAGTTTTAATTTTTTACTAGAATTAAATAAATCATCATTTAATTTTTGGTTTCAAGATAAACATCAAGCTTTTCAAAATCAGGAAGTTATTGAATGGTATAATCCATTATATAAAGACTTATTTATATATTTTGATTCATGGGACGATTTTATCAATAAATATAATAATTTAAATACATATATTGATAAACAAAGAAATAATATTTTAGAATTTGGAAAAATTCATTTAAATGATACATTAAATAAATGGAAAGAAATCATGTTATAAATTATATAAACCAGAATCCAATGATTTTCTAATACCATCATCTAATGATGTTATTGGGTAATCTATTTTATCATCAGAAACTCTATAAAATACACCTTTTGGCATATTATCTAAAATATTTATTTCAATTTCTTTATCATATTTTATTTTTGCTACTTTTCTTGCCAATTCACTCATTGATGTAGCTATACCTGAACCAATGTTTTGAACAGTTAATTTATTATTATGAAAACATGTTCCTAATACAAATTCAACAATATCATCTATATAAACAAAATCACGAACTGCATCTGACCATATATCTATATTTGTTTTATTATTTCCATCTTCTTTACATTTTGATATAACCCGTTTCAGGATTGAAGGAAAAGGGTAACTATCATGTTGGTCTTCACCATACCCAGAAAAAGGGCGATATATACTTATATTGGTATTTATTCTTTTAGATAAAATACCTAATGCAAATTCACCTGTCAATTTTGACCATCCATATGTTAAATCTGGAACACATATATTATTATTCTTTATATCTATATCTTCTAATTTTAATTTACGATGATTTTCATGTGTTTGTAATTTAATTGGATATGCAGCAGATGAACTAAAATATACTAAATATTTGGTTGGATTCTTTTCAATCCATCTAAATAATTCATTATCTGTTGTAATATTATATGATACTAATAATGGGTCATTTTCAATTGTTTCGCGACCACCAACAATTGCACCTGCATGTATAATTATATCATATGATTTAGAAGTTTTACGGAAATAATCTAACATATCTTCTTCATAAAATACATATGATTCTGGATTACATTTTAATCTATCCATCCATTTATCCGGATATAATGCACTTTTTGATATCATATTATCAACTATATCTACTTTATAACCTAAATCACACATTTTTTTAGTAAAATGACGACCTATAAATCCGCATCCACCTGTTATTAAACAATTCATAATATTGTTATCAATTATAAATATTTTTATATAAAAATTATTTTGATATATATTTTATAGTAAAAATGAATATTAAAAAAATATATTTAATGAATTCACCTGAACTACCAACACCTGGAACACATTTATTTACAACTAATAAATTTTTATCAGGCTTTACTTATTATGGTTATGAAAAGATTAATGTATCTAAATTAGATGATATTGAAGACGGTAGTGTTGTATTATTAAGTAATCATGGATTAGACCATCCAACTATAAGTAAAGAAGTAGGGTTAAAAGCACTTAATTATCTAGCTGATAAGTATCCAAATTGTATATATATATGTTGGTTCTATCATGCATATTATGATATTTTACCTTTTAAAAGATTTATTATTACAGGCGAACATTTTCATTTTAAACCTAGATTAGAGACTCATATTAAAAGATGGGATATTGAACAAAAAATTAATAATTATGTGCCATTAACATTTGCATCACCGTTATTACCTGAACAAGTAGAATCATATGAAAGAAATGATATTTTAAATGGATGTTTTATGGGAACAGCATATAAACATGATTGGGTATATGGATTACCTAAAACAGTATTTTTAACTGGTATTAATCATGGTAAAGAAATTAAAGAAGATGATAGAATTAAATTATTTTTATCATCCAAAATAGCATTTGGTTTTCATCATAATGATAATGTTTTAAATAATGTTGTTGTTGAACGTGTTTTTGAAGGTATGGCATATGGCTGTGTTGTAATAAGTGATTCACCTGCAGCAGGAATTATTACAAATGGTATTGTTCAAGTAGCAACCAATAAACAAGAATTTTTAGATATATATAATAAAATATTATCAGATAATGATTTACGTTTGGATTTACAAAAGAAAGGATATGAATGGGTAAAAAATAATGGATTATATATTCATACTGTTAAAAAATTTATTGATAAATTTCAAGAATTATAATTTATATTTATGATATAAAAATAAGAATATAATTAATATTATAATTATATAATGGAAAAATTTTTTGAAAATATAAATATACCTGCAAATATAAAACATATTAAAATAGATATTGGTTTAGGATTATGTAATATTTATTCACAAAATTGGTTAAAAAATGAATCTAATTTATTTGTATTCATGTTTGAACCAAATGTAGATAGTATTAACAGCTCATTTAATTATACAAATCAATTAAGTGATATAATTAATAAAAATAATAATAGTTATTTTATAATTCCAGTTGCATTATCAAATGTTGAAAATGAAACTAAACTGGATTTTTATTCAATGTCTAGAGATGGAGGGACTTCAAGCTTATATAAACCGGATGATACTATTTTAGGTCCAATAAAATCAATAAATAAAGTATCAGTTTTTTCATTAAAGAATTTCTTTGATTTATTTCCATGGGATAGATTTCAATATATTGAATATATTAAAATTGATGCACAGGGTGCAGATTTAGATATTATTAAATCAGCTGGTAAATATTTAAGTGATAAAGTAATTTTTATTACAGCGGAACCCGAAAATACAATTTATAATAATTGTATAGACAATACTGTAGAGAATATGGAAAAATATTTAAATGAACTAGGTTTTACTAAAATTAATCATCCGAATACTCAAGACCCTACATTTATTAATAATAAATTTAAACATTTATATGACCATATTTATATTAATCAAAAAATATAAATTATTTTATAATAAATATTATTAAAGATTATTAATTAATATTATATATATAAAATGACGTCGGTTGAAAGTATATTAGAAGATATATTTAATAAAAAAGTTAAATCATTCATCATACATTTAGAACAATCGTATGATAGAAAAATACTAATTGATAATTTAATTAAAAATACTAATACCAATATTGAAATTATTTCAGCAATTGATGGTAATTTACATACCCATGTTCCACATAAATGTCCTTACGAAACAAATTGCTATCTTTGTGTAAAATTTAATAATAATCATTATCGTAGTAATGGTGAAATAGGATGTTTATTATCACATCTTAAAATTTGGAAACGTATTGTTGATGAAAATATTGATTATGCACTTATTTATGAAGATGATTGTTGTTTTATTAATTCATTAGAAAATCTTAAAATTGATTTAGATAATATCAAAGATGATTTATTAAAATGTGATGGTTTTTTGTTAGGTGCATTAGGATATAGAAATTCATCTATATATATCAACTCTTCTATATGTAAAGTAAATCAATTTGATGGAACTCATGCTTTATTAATTTCTAAATATATGGCTAGTAAATTAATTGAATTTCATGAACAAGAACAATTAAAAGGATTTTTACATCCAGCAGATGGTCATTTTTATAGCACAATTAAGGAATATAATTTAAATGTATATGGTTTTATAAATTATTATAAATATTTTTATCAAAATAATGGACCATCATATATTGCGAATACAATTAGAACTGAATAATAGATTTATTTAAAGATAAATTATTTATTTAATTTATTATTATGATTCAATATTATATTTATTTTCATAATTGGTGGAATGGATTTTATAATTTTGATGCAAATAATATTAATTTTTTTATTAAATTATTATCTTATACTAAATTATCTAATTTCGTAATCGTTTATAATCCTTCTGATGCAAATGTTATTATTGAAAATCTGTCTCCTAATGATAATTTAATATTTAATGATAAATGGAAATATAGAATTAATTTTATTGGTGAGCCACAAACATCTAATTATAAAAATTATGATTTGGTATTAACTGGTGCTAATAATATTTATAATGTTGTAGATTTACCAGTAAGTGTAATGTATATTCTTGGTAATAATTTATATAATATTCTAAATCATAGACGTAATATAACAAAAATACCTGATAAATTTTGTTGTTTTATAGTTAGTAATCCAAAATGTTTAACTCGTAATAAAATGTTTGAATTATTAAATAATTATAAAAAAGTAGATTCATGTGGTAGATTTGCAAATAATTATAATTATAGTATTATAAATTTAAATTGGTGGTCAAAAGAATATATAGAATTTATTAGTCAATATAAATTTATGATTTGTTTTGAAAATACTAAAATGCTTAATTATTCTACTGAAAAAATTGTAAATGCATATTTAGCAAATATTATTCCTATTTATTGGTCATCAAACTCAATTTCAAATTTATTTAATATGGATTCATTATTATTTTTAGAAAATGAACAGGATGATAATTCATTTCAAAATGTTATTAATAAAGTTATCGAATTAGATAATGATGATAATAAATATTTAGAATTTATAAATAGACAACCTTTTAATAATACTAATATTGAATATTGGGATAATAATTATACATTTGAAAAATTAGGTAATAAAATAAATTCTATTTTAAACTAAATTTCTCACTATAATTAAAATGGACTTGCTTATATCTATTTTAATTATTTTTATTTCTTCTATTTTTATTCATTATTATCTTTTAAATTCACTTACAACTTATTCACCTAAACATATTAAAGATAATAAATTTCGTTTTTATCTTACTCTTTTTATTGCATCTTTTTATTCTCTTATTATTACTATTTTATATGACATATTTAGTTCTACCTTTTCTGTATCAATTTTAGTATCATTTGGGGTTTTATCTATTTTTTCATGGTATTTTTATCGTAGAGGTGCTCTTACAAATGATTATGATTATCTTAAACAAATTATGATTAATAATTCTAATAATATCTATTTATCAAAAAAATTATTAGATAAGGTTAAAAATGAATCTAATTCAGATGTTGATAATAATCATGATGAAAGTGTTTTAAAATTGGTAAATCATATTCTTAAAAAACAAACTGCACAAACTAAAGTTATTCATTATTTTATTAAACAATCAGAATTATAAAAAATTGATATCTTTCATATTATTTATATAAATTATATTAAAAATATCTTTGATTTTAAAAAAATATAATGAATATTGATACTAATCTTTTTTCTAGACAAATTGGAGCTATTGGCACTGATTCTACTAAAAAACTTTTAAATCTTAAAATATGTTTTATAGGTTGTGATACAATTGCTATAGAATGTATGAAATGTCTTTGTTTAATGGGTGTTAATAAATTTATTATATATGACCCAACTAATATTAGTCTTAAATATTCGGCTAGATTAATTAATTACACTGCTTTTAGCGGAACTAATTTATCAGAATATGCTGCTGCATTTATTAAAAATTTAAATTCGAATGCAACTGTCGATTTTCTAATCCGTTATAAAATACCTGAACAATTACAAACTTCTCGTATTAGTATTGCTGAAGTAGAAAAAAACTTTGAAAATTTTGGCATACCTGATTGTATTATTTATACAAATGAATTATTAATGCCTTTTTTAAGTGTGCAAGCTTTAACTAGACATTTAAATATCAAGCTTTTGTCTGGATTTAATAACGGTCTATTAGGCTATTTATTTGTTGATTTTAATAATCATATCTCATATGACCCTGATGGTGAAATTATCGAATCTTCCTTTATTGAAAGATTTGAAATTAATCATACTGATAATTCAATCGATTTATACATTGAAAAAGGTATTGAATTTAAATATTGTAAAAATATTACTATTTTAGCACAATCTGATTTAAAAATCGATGTCGATTGTATTAAATATAAATTTAATCCAAACAATATAATTACAGTTAAAAAGACTGATGATTTAGTCCAAATATTAAAAAATGAAAATAATAATACTTCTTTACGTATAATTGACAATAAACAAATTACAAATATTATTCATAATGAATTAAAAGAACATATTTCAAAATTACAATATACTTATTTAAATTGTAAAACTAGTTTTGCAACAAATGATGAATTATATACTGAATATATCCAATATTTAATTGAACCATCTAAAATCCTATCTAAACAATTTGATAGAATTACTATGGATTCACGTTTTTATCCATTAGGATGTATTATTGGTGGTATGTTAGCACATGAAGTTATAAAATTAACCGGAAAGTATATTCCTATTAATCAAGATATATTATTTAATTATGAAGAATTAAAACCATCTACATTTGTAAAAAATACAAAAAATGGTGCTACATACGACTTAATTGCATGTATTGATAAGGACTTTGTTAATTTAATTAAAAATAAAAGTTTATTCATTGTCGGCGCTGGTGCATTAGGCTGTGAATTATCTAAAAATTTAGCAATTATGGGATTCTCTCAATCATCTAAAACTCCGATGTATATTACTGATATGGATAATGTTTCATATTCTAATTTAAGTCGTCAATTCTTATTTGCCTATGATGATGTTGGTAAATCTAAATCTTCAGTTATTAATGATAAAATTCAATCATATTTTAAAAGAACACATATTAAGTATTTTAATGTTGAATTAAAAAAACATTCCGATACTATTTTTGGTAATAAATTCTGGAATAATCTTGATTTTATTGTAAATGCCCTTGATAATGTTGAAGCTCGTAAATATGTCGATAATAAAGCTGTTTTATACGGCAAACCATTATTTGATAGTGGAACCCTTGGTTCTAAATGTAGTTCTCAATCAATTATTCCTTTTAAAACTGCTACTTACAGTGAAATTAATGACCCTAGTGAAAAAGCTATTCCGGTTTGCACTATTCACAATTTTCCTAATAAAATAGAACATTGTATTGAATGGTGTCTGGATTTATTTGATAAAGTTTTTACAACTGGATTATCGGATTTAAGTATTGTATTACAGTCTAAGAATGATTTTTATAATCATATTCAAACTATTAATAATACTGTAATTGAATTAGACCGATTAATCCTTGTAAATCAATATTTAAAATTAATTACGAATCCTACTAACACACAATTTATTGAATTTGTTAATAACATTTATTCAATATATTATTATAAACCGGTTAAAGTTATTCTTGAAAGTTTTCCGGATGATTTAACTGATGAATTTAATAATAAATTTTGGTCTGGTAAGCGTCTAAAACCTATTTTAATTGGATTAGACCAATATGAATACAAAAATCTATTCTTTACTGAATTATACGGATTTATCACCTATGGATTAGGCGTAAAACTCGCTAATTTTAATTCATCGATGATTGCCGATTATAAATTTACAGAATATACTGAAAATATTAATCGCAAAGTTATTATCGATACTAAAAAACAACAAATCACATTTGAAATTAATAATGATTCTATCGATAATATTAAAAAACAAATTGATACAAATATCAATTTATATAAATCAAACTCTGATTTACATTATTTGGATTTAGATAAATTACAAACTATTAAATATGATAAAGATGATAATAATATGTTAAAATTATTTCATGAATTTTCAACTATTCGTGCTAAGTTATATACTATCGAATTTGGAGACATTATTCAAACTCAACTTATATCTGGTAAAATTATACCTGCATTAAGTTCTACTACAACCGTTATTTCTGGATTTGTTATGTTGGATATTATTAAATATTTATTAGACAAAAAATATACTGATACAAATATTAATCTCGCTACTAATCAATGTCTTGTTTTTGACTCAAATAAACCTAAAGAAACTTATGATGGATTATTACATCCAGCTTACGGTATTAAAGTCAAAACTATTCCTGATACTTTTAATACATGGAATAAAATTGAAATTAATAAAATAGATGATGATTGTCATACTTTAGACTCTCTTTTATGTATATTAAATGATAATAATATTATTCCAACATCAATTACTGTCGAAACCGCTATTATTTATGATTCAGCGAATCCTCCTGAAAATATGAAAAAAATATTTCTCGATGAATTTATCGCTAAAAAAGCCGGTATTAAACCTTCCGGAAAGATTGAATTAAATATTTCAATGTTTGATGAATATGGATTACCTGTATTAATACCTAGAATAGTTTATGTATTATAAGGAAACCTTGGTTTCTTGAATGCATAGCATACAAGTTAGCACTGTGTGCGTCCCTTTTCATCCTTCCGTGGGTTATCCAACCCATTAATTAACTTTTGGCGCATTGAATGCGGGGGCGAAACCTACAAAAAAAAATTTGATTAATAATTTTTATTTTAAGTTATTTTATAAAATAAATAATTTAAAATGTTGCATGAACACGGATATTTAGCTTATAAAGCAGGTGATTTAGATTTATTAATTAAATTTAGAGACAATAGAAATAGATGGAATGAAGAAATACCATTTGAAAAGAATAAATATAAAAACCATATTCAGTATCTAAAAAAGAAATTAAATAAACAAAAACTTCTTAAAATTTGATTAACATTAACATTTTTATTTTTGTGTAATATAAGTCTAATTATTTATATAATGCATAATTTATATAAATTTTTATTTACAATACCTATAACTCATATATATTTAGGAGTAAGATATTCATTGCCTAAACAAAATATTATTTATGATTTTAATGATAGAGAATTATTATCTGTTCAATCCACTAATCTAATATTTTGTGATAGAGTATCAGTATGGTATGATAAAGATAATTGGTGTGGCAAAATAAGTAATTACTATTGGCGAAGAACTAATATAATTAAAATGAATATAAATGAACAAAATAATACAAAATAAAAATAATTATCAAAAATCATTTATTTTTTTATAAATAAACAGGTTTCATAGAGGATTCATCTTCTATTAAAAATGGCACCTCTATTACTCGATTTTCAAAACATTTTGTTCCATCCTCTAATTTACATTCTTTTGGATTTTCGAATCTTTTATACCAAGTATGTATTGCTACATCCGGTAAATATCTATCTAAATTACGTGTTATATAATAACGATAATCGTTTAAATAGAATGATATTTCTTTATCTGCATATCTTAACACAATTATATAATCTGCATTTTTAGGTAATAATGCAATAGATTCGTCTATAGATACCTTTGTTCCGTGAGTATTATCTAATACTATTTTCTTATCATTTTTTATAGCATCTGAAATAGCTTTTTTATAATCTTTTGTAAATTTATAATTATCTTTTGAAATATGTTCATAATCTGATAAGATTGTTTTACAAAAAGTTGATTTACCTGTTGCAGGTGGTCCAACCATAATTACATATTTATGCTTTTTAATATCAGCAATTAATGTTTTTTTATATTTACCATAATAATTAGCAAGTAATTGATGTGGTTTTATGTTTGGTTTATATTCTTTTAATTCTTTATTGCTAAAATACATATCTGCAATATAAAACTTAAGCCCTGTGTTTTTTGCAAAATTGAAATCTGAATCACTAAAAGCTTCAGTCTTACTATAGGCATCACCTACGTAAAAACTATTTTCAATATCAACCTTGACTAATTCTTGGAGTTTTTCAAACATACCTGGATATGGTTTACGATAAATATCATCTTTTAAACTAATAAAGAATGTTATATGTAGATTTAAACAGCGACATATATCCTCTAATTTCTTTTTGAATAATTCTAACTCCGCATCGGACTTAATACCCTTTTGATTTGTAAATACAACTAAATCATAATTATTTTCAACTAAATCAGTAAGTTTTAATTTAACGTATCCATTGATAAATAACCAATCGGTTTCATCCTTCGGGAATTTACGTCCAGATTTAGTTGTGATTAGTGTGCTATCTAAATCAAATGATGCTATCTTAGTATGATATGTATCTTTTTTATTATAAATTGCATATGTATCAAATTTTAACATACTCATTTTTAAAATATATAATATTAATTTATATTTCTTATTATTATATATTTTTGAATTGTTATTTTTTATCAAATTTAATTATTATTTAATTCCAAGAATATTTTTCATATGTAAAATCCACTATATTAGTAATTAAATTCATCATTTTTTTTATTAGTATTTGATATTAAAAACAACATTTTATGTTAGAATCATAAATAACTTAGGATAGACAAATGATTAACATCGGTTATCAATGGGCATCTTATCAATTAAAAATAATTAACCTATGGGATAATATGATTCCAACCCAGAATCATAAATAACTTAGGAAGACCAAGATAATTATAGATAATATTAAGATTTATTAGAATTTCCTTGGTTTTCCTATCAATGGACAAATGATTAACATAGGTTATCAATGGATATCCTATCAATTAAAAGTGATTAACCTACGGGATAATATGATTCCAACCCAAAATCATAAATAAGTTAGGAAGACCAAGATAATTTATGATAATCTTAAGATTTATTAGAATTTCCTTGGTTTTCCTATCAATGGAAAAATGATTAACTAAGGTTATCAATTATTATAATACCTAATTAACTACCAATACTATGATTCCGACCCATATTCATAAATTAGTATGAAATGACAATCTTTTTTACTCATTCTTAGAAAGGAAAATGACTAAACTATAAAATATGATTGAAAGTTTTAATTTATATTTTTTTTATTAACATAAATACATACTATTAAATTTTAAAATAATTGTTATAATTTAATAATATTTTTTTAATTATTCATTCAATACTAAGTCAAAAATATCTACTTCATTTATTTTATTATTATTTTCTTCTTCTTGCAATAATTTTAATTTAGTTTGTATTTCTACTAAAGTTTCAATAATATTATCCAGTTTATAATATAAATTCTTTTTTATTCTTTTAACAGTAATCACAGACATATTCATTATATTATTAATAACACGAGTAATTAATTGATTTTTATTAGATACAGTTGAACTCATATAATCATTAATATCTTTTAGTAAATTTTCTGAACATTGTAAATTATTAAAATTTAATTGAGTAATATAATTTGCATTATTTTCATTTAAAATTTGTAAAAATAATTCATTTTCTATTCCTAAAAAATATCCTTGAGCTCTATTATTCCATATAAAACATCTATCAACTTCATCTAATAATCTAAATTTTTTATCGAAATAATATCTCTGCATACTAAATTTTTCATCTTGAGTAGCCATACAATCAATAATTTTTCTTTCAATTTTAATAGCATCATTATCATATATTTTTTTACATTTATTGTATGATACTAACATTTTACTTTCAAAGAATTGATTAACAAAATCTTTTTTACGAATTGGTATATTACCAACTAAATTAGATGCATCATAATTTGTTAAATTACAAAAATATAAAAATACAGGAAAAAATTCAGATTGTTTTTCAATTTTAATATTATCAACTAATTTATTATAAATTATATCTGTTTTCTTTTTATAATATGCTGGATATTTAAAATCGATTTTATTGCTTTTATTAAAAAAATAAACTTCTATTATCTTTTCTTTGGTTCTTCTAACTCTCATAGATGATTGAATTACATCACGAACGTTATTTACTAGACCAGATACTAATAAATAAACTTTGTCAAAATCATCTTTTTCATAATTAACACCTACAGTAATTGCAGATGTAGTTAATACACAATCATAATTTGACCAAACTTCATTAACATTACCTAATTGACGTTTTTCTTTATCAGTAATATCACCATGATATACCTTGATACGTGGTCTAGTTTTACAATTAGTTAATAAATAAATTTGAATATGTTCAATTGAATAATGATTAGTTTCATTACCACTTTTATATGCATAAAATGCATAAATTTTTTTACCTTCATCCAAATCTGCACACATTTTATTTAAGGTTTGAATATAGTCTTGATTTTCGACTAATGTTTTTGGTTCAGGTTTATAATCAGAAGAATAAGTTATAATATCATTAATATCAAGAGAGTTTAAAAATTGTATTGTATGTGATGTAGTAAATGCATCTAATAATATAATTTTATTACTATTTTGTAATAATCTTTTAAAATTATAAAAAGTTTCATCTATATGTTTATCGTGTGTAGTCGAGTCAAATGCATTTAAGACAGTCTCTATTTCATCGATTATAATAATATCATAATTTTTAATATCATTTATTTTAAATAAACTTTCAGTTTGAACTACTAAGTTATCATTTTTATTTAATACTATTTTTGTTTTACAATCTTTATATAATGCACTATCTAAACCTACTAATTTTAATCGTTCATGCGTATTACATGCTAAAGTAATACGTGGTGTAATCCAACAAAATGTTTTATTTGAATCTTTTAAATAGTTTATCGTAGTTGTTGTTTTACCTGAACCCATCGCAGTGTTCATTATAATTACTTTATTATTAACATCATAATGATGTTTTTCAATTTTACTAATTTTAATAGAGTTAATATTAAATGATTGAATAAACTTATTTGTATATAGATTATATTTGCAATCAACACCAACCAATTCATAATACCATATTGATAATAATCGAATAAATCCGCTAATTGTGCATTTATTTTCATATGTATTAATTGTATTCCAATGTGCAATCCATTTATTTTTACGTTCTATACTAGAATCCTTATATTTAGTCCAATTCCAAAAATCATCAAATGTTAAGCCTAATTTATTTAAAAATATTGCAACTTTCCAAGTAAATGAATGTGAGTAATTAACTAATTTTAAATTTAATAATAAATCATATAATTTTTTTACTTCAGCTATATCTTCTAAATTAAATTCATTTGGTAATAGAACTGGATTATTATTTAAATCACATACTTCGATTTCATCAGTTGGTAAATCTTCATTATCTAAGATTACTAATTCTTTTTCATTACCAGTTAAAAATGATGTTATAAAGTGATGTTGTGGATTATAATCTTCTAATATTTTTTGAGTTGTATTAATATCATTCTTAAATTGATTTATGCATTTCATAAGGCGATTTCTAGTATAAATCTTATAATCAAATGCCGAACAAATATTTTTATTTATTTTTTCAACATATTTACGTAATTCTTCCATATGTGCATAATCACGTATTATTAATTCAGGTAAAACTATATGATATGACCCTTTATTTTCATTTCCAGATATAGCCATTTTTACATCTCCAAAATATGTTTTAATAATATTTTTAATTTCAGATAATGAATATAGTTTATCTTCTTCTTTATGCTTATCAATATCAAAATATACTTTTTTAGGATATAATTTTTCACTTAATACTTCACATATAAAACCTTTTGGTTCTTTTGTATATTCAATTAATTCTGATTCTTTTATTATTGAAAATCCAAATCCTTGTTTTTTATCACCATAACTTAACAACCTATTATCGTTATTAATTAACTTTGATACTGTATCTAAAGAACCTGAACCAAATATCCATGATTTATTAGCATAATTTAAGCTTTTTAAATTCATTCTTGTTTATTTTTATAGTCATGTGAATTCTTTATATAAAAACAATTAATAAAATGGTTTATATAATGACAACCATTTTAAAACCATTAAAAACCATTTATTTCTTTAAGTAGTTTAAAAAAAAACCATTTTTTATATTTAAAAATTATATTTTTCCAAACTCTTGAAATTTTTTCTCTCGAATTAATTCCTCTAATCTTTCATAATCTTTTAACTTATTATATTTTTCTAAATTGCCTAAATGTTTTTTTGTTTTATTATGAGCATTTATTTGCGACCTTGAAATTTCACAATTACATTTATTACATGTTATTTTTTCACGTAAATATGCTAAATACTCTTCTTTATTTTCTTTATAATTAGGTTTAATATTTTGATTTAAAGACATATAATTTATATACTTGGTTAGTATATATATTTATATATCCTTTAATATATTTTCTATTTAAAATCAAATTTTTTATTAGTATTTGATATTAAAAACTATATTTTATGTTGGAATTATATTATTCCATAGGTTAATCATTTTCCATTGATAGGAATACCAATTTGTTAATCAATAATTATAAGAATTAGTAATAAAAGATTGCCTTTCCTAACTTTATGATTTGAGGTTAGAATCATAGTATCAGTGTTAATTATCGAGTATAACCTTGGTTAATATTGTTTAATCATTTATCCATTGATAGGAAAACCAAGGAAATTCTTATAAATCTTAAGATTATCATTAATTATCTTGGTCTTCCTAAGTTATTTATGATTCTGGGTTGGAATCATATTATCCCGTAGGTTAATCACTTTTAATTGATAGGATATCAATTGATAACCTATGTTAATCATTTGTCCATTGATAGGAAAACCAAGGAAATTCTAATAAATCTTAAGATTATCAATAATTATCTTGGTCTTCCTAACTTATTTATGATTCTGGGTTGGAATCATATTATCCCGTAGGTTAATCACTTTTAATTGATAGCATATCGATTGACAACCGATGTTAATCATTTGTCCATTAATAGGAAGACCAAGGAAATTCTTATAATTCTTAAGATTATCTATAATTATCTTGGTCTTCCTAACTTATTTATGATTCTGGGTTGGAATCATATTATCTCATATGTTAATCACTTTAAATTGATAGGATATCCATTGATAACCTAGGTTAATCATTTGTCCATTGATAGGAAAACCAAGGAAATTCTAATAAATCTTAAGATTATCCTAAATTATCTTGGTCTTCCTAACTAAATTTATGATTCTGGGTATTTATTATATTCTTAAATATATTAATTGTATGCAATAATAAATAAAATAGACTTATAAAAGTATTCTATTTATTATTTTAATAATTTTTTCAATTCATTAACTATAGTCTCTAATTCGTGTATTTTTGTAATTAAAAAAGAATCATACTCTTTTTTAACATTATTAGATAATTCTTTATTTTTTTCAAATAATTCTAAATTTTTATTATGTAAAATAGTTTTTTTATGGTCAGCCATATTTACTCTAGCAATCTTAGTATTACAAATATCACAATTAATTTTTTCTTTTTGATATGCTAATTTAGTAGCTTTATTTTCAGCATACCATTTTTTATTATATTCGGTGGACTTTGAATTAGAATTTATATTAGCTTGTGATTCAGATAAATTATTATTAATATTCATTAATATAAATAATACTAATAATACTTAAATATTAAATTTTTTAAAATACAAAGTTTAAGAAATGATGTGACCATGTGAACCCAAAATTATATTTTATGTTATTATTGATATAATCCAACATAATTAGGTAATAAAAAACACTATAAAAATAATAATATTTAATTTTATGGTGTTTAAGTTAATCAAAATAAAAATATTTACAAAATTCGCAGGGCGAAGCCCTCGCATTCAATGCGCTAAGCTCTCTATCCTATCGGGTGATAACCCAAAGGAAGGATGAAAAGGAAACCTAGGTTTCCTTCTTAGTATTCTTTAGTTAATAATCTAGGTGCAACACCCATAGTTTCTAATTCTTGCATAAATAATTTCATAGCATAAGGTAATCGAATTTCAGCGAAAGAGGTAGTATTACTACAATTCTTACAGTTATAAATATTTGCTTCACGATTAACACTACATACTAAACCACAATGTTGGCAAGTAAACATACGATAATTATCACTTCTATCTTGTAAAGTTTCTTTTAAAAATTGAGCTGCTCCGTGTGATAGGATAGCATCGCGTTCCATTTCGCCGAATCTGAGTCCACCATCACGGGATCTACCTTCGACAGGTTGTCGTGTCAAAATCACATTCGGACCAAACGCGCGACTATTTCCAGTCCATACCATCTTACCATTTCTTCTAACCATAAAAACTTCGGTTGGAACAGTAAGACAAAATACAGGTGTAGTTTTATTTTCAATTAATTCAACTTGGGCATTTTGATTTTTAGTATGTCCATGATTAACTGATGGTGTATTTTTTGTCATTATTATAGAAATTTTCCATATATCATGTTTATTAATAACTTCTCTACCATTAATTATAGATTGATTTGTTTCTTTTTCAAAATGTAAATGTTTAGTTCCACTCCAACCCGCATGCAAACATAATTGCATATACTGGTCTGCTAATATATTACTAGAAGTATAGTAATAAATTGGTACATAACCATTTGATTGTGTATGTTCAAAGCAACCGTCTCCTAAAGCCATTGATATTAATAAATTTTGTGTTTGAGATTTATTTAAATTAAATACCCACTCAGGTAATACTTTATTAGGTGCTCCTACTGATAATGGAGACATATAATTATATAATTGTCTATTTACTATATGGGCTTTTTCAGCATTACTATCATAATAGTAATGAAAACCTAAATTAGTTAATGCAGGAAATAATGCATCTTTTACTCTTTGTTTATTAACACTAATAGATACTTTTTTATTGTCAGTTGATGTCCAACCTTCAGCATACCATATACCCAAAAATGTAAGCCATTCATCCATATTTACAATTATTTCATTTAATAATACATCACTATGTCCATTATTAACGTAGGTTTCTGGTAATATAAATTGATAATATTCGTTTATATTATTAGCATTTTTTAAATATTTAACATTTTTACCATATATTTTATTTGATTCAATTAATGTATGCGGTAACCATTTATTTTCTTTTCCATATCTTTTACTAACAAACATTCTATGTTCTGAAGTAACTGATAAGTCTATTGATGAATTTTTAATTGTATAAATTTCACCACTAAATTCTGGATAATAATGTAATGCTAATGGCTTACTATAAATTAAATTATGAGTTTCTTGTTCTAATGTAGCAATTTCATCATCCATTGTTATTTCTGGAAAAAATTTCCATCCTTTTTTTGTCAAAACTTCATGGTCCATTTCTAAGCAATGGGCCTTGTCCACCACCATGTGTTTAAGACGTTGATAATAAGTAGGACCTATAAAAATTGGAACTTTTAATTGTTCGCCGGTTCTACCATTATATAATATTTCGTCGCAATGACGTTGAAAACCTAAACTTTCGAGTAAGTCTCCTAATTTATTTACATCTACTTTTGTAAATGCGGTTGCATCACCATACATACCAAGATTTAATCCAGCTTTACCCATAAGACATTCAATAACTTGTGCAATTG
>JACCDO010696602.1_pt1 | contig 48136 bp, 36 predicted proteins | sample 7446101 | NCBI WGS metagenome assembly JACCDO01 (sample SAMN15323440, study PRJNA562643) | freshwater metagenome | isolation source: river surface water | place: USA:Blue River Watershed | collected 2017-08-16 | reverse complement strand
ATCTCGACATTATACCCAAAGATTTCCACTTTGTAAATGAGATTATTATTTGTATTGTCTATAGTATTGATAGTAGCCAATGGGCTTAAACACAACAATTTGTGGAGTATCAATAAAAAATTATTAGCGGTTGGTTTAAGTGGATATTGTTTAACTTTTAATACTCCTGTTATAGCTGCTGTTGGTGAAGGTGACTTGCCTGAAGGTGCCATGGCTCAATCGAAGTTAATTAAATACCAAAATGAATGGAATAAAGTAGCAAATAGCGTTAAAACGAGAGGAAATGATATGGATTTAAAAGAGCAATTAGGATTAAAACAATTTTTAAAGCAATTAGCTAATGAATATTATGACATGGAATTACTTACAAAAGGAATAGTAGACACTAATAAAAAAGAGCAAGCTAAGCTTATAGCAACAGATTTTAGAACAAAAATTAGAGAATGTGATGATGCAATTACTGATGGGAATATTAATAAAATATCTGATATTTATCCAATTACCAGTAAAGAATTAAAAGATTTTTTTTTATTATTACAAGACATACCTGATGAGCTGTAGCTATTGATTACATCACATCATAATTTTATTAGCTAACCTACGACCAATAATTATTTGTATGTACATAAAAACTATTTGTCTCGACATTATTTTAACATATCAATTAATTTACAATAAGAAAACATATATTCGACTTAAATTATTCGATCTAATTTATGGTATTGTTGCCTTAGTAAGGCTAAAGGTGCTTGTAATGACGTACTCATAGCCATTAATTGTTCCGATGCGCCATCAGATTCGCCAATATAACGGAAATAACTAGTTGAATGTATGTTGCCACCATTAATTCCTTCCATTGGTACGTTATCGTCAAGAGTTATAAGTTTCTTAAATGTAATTAATTCATCGGTACTGCATGATAATAATTTTCGCAAAGTACTTTTAGGATCAACTTGCACTCCCTGTAACCCAGCTGCAATCTTATTAATAGCATCATCTACATTTATAATACGATCAGCCAACTGATTATACAATATTTCTTTTTTAATTGTCTTAATAGTACGCTTTGAACTTTTCATTTGGATTGATTCTTCAAGTACTGGCTGATTTGCAAGTATTTCTCTCGCGCTGGCCATTGGTTTGTAATTGACTTTAATACCTAAACTGGTGTATAAATTCTCGACTGTTAAATATTGCTTAACTAAGGCACTCGCTGTTTTTAAACCAATACCTTTAACACCAGGCACTCCATCGGCTTTATCGCCAACTAGTGAGTGTAATTCACGTAACAAATGTGGAGGGACACCAAATTTTTCTTCTACATCTTGTGGTCCAACTATTTCACGATTCCATGGTGTCATTACATGAACACCAGGCTCAATTAATTGGTACATATCCTTATCTGCTGAAACATGAACGACATTAAGCCCTTTATCCCTAGCCCATTTACTTAAGGTCGCCATTATATCATCTGCTTCATAACCGGGGCATGTAAAGCATTTACAGCCAGCAATTTCTAGCATTTTAGGTGCTAATCTAAATAGTGGTAAAATTTCAGGAGGGGGAGCTGCTCTTTGCCTCTTGTATTCAGGGTAAATTTCATGCCGAAATGTTCCTTTACCTGCGTCAAATGCTGCCACAACATATCGTGGTTTAACATCTTTAATGAATCTAGCAAAGTTATGCATCATAGCAGTTAACGCACCACATGGAACCAAACCATCATACAGTGCAACTGCTTGCTCAAATGATGACTCATCTTCTGGATTAACTTTAATGTCTTTTAACACCTTTACTGATAATTCCTGTGTTAAATAACAATCTTTTAATTCATTCTGGTTATATCTACTGAAGTAAGATGTAAATAACATTGATGTTCCGTCTATTATATATAATGTTTCGTCGGGTAATTGTTCGTATGTAAAGCTATTATAATTAATATTTTCTATTTTACTAGATATGTCACTAGCATATCGTTTTATGGATGAAAGCTTTTTATTATTGATTCTTTTGTGTAATACATTATATGATCGAACGAAAGTTGAAGCTACACATAACATTATTATTATAAGCCCAGATATTTTCATAGCACTGTTCAGCATAAATAATTTAGCCAAACATGGAACGAACTTTATTGTTGCGTCCGTGAGCAAGACGGACTTCAATACCTGCCGGTACTCAGTGCGAATGAAATGTATATTTTACTAGAAGAAAAGAACATCATAAGACTGAATACTTATCTACACTAATTTCATATTATTTATAGTTTCTTCTATCTGTTTATTTTTGTTCAAAACTTTTTGTTTCCATTTTCTTGAATCTGTAAGTCCTAAATGTGCTGTTAAAAAGTGTTGTATTTTAGATTTTAAAGTAGGTAAAGCATCTTTATATGTACTACCAACATATGCTACACATCCACATTTGCCTAAACAATCTAAAAATTGCATAAAATTTAATCCTGCATTGATTTCCCAAGTTTGATTGACACCAACATTACACCAGTTACCAACAGTATTCCATGCATCCAACTCCATACCTTCATCTTTATTGGCTTTATTGGATTCTTCAAGCAATGACTTGTATTCCTTTAAATATTTATTAACTGTTAATGAAGGTGATATAGATTTTGAACATTCTAAAAATATAGCGGTAGCTTCCCTCATAGTCAGTGGTGCTTGGGCGTATCTAATTGATGGTTCAATATTTGCAACCCGAGGAAATAATTTACCTAATGGAGATTTTCGACTTGGTTGTTTTGCAATATTGAAATCTAACAAAAATCTAATGAAACCATGCCAGCTTATATATGGTCCTTGTAAAATAAAAGTTCCAAATGTTAATGCTTGACCTCCTAATCCTCTACCCAGTGAAACTGAATGACCACCAGATAACTGTCCTGGCAATGCATTACCACGGACGTATGCTCGAAATATTGTATCTAATGCACGGTAGATTTCCATTGCATGAGTAAAGGTTTCTAATAATAGTGGAGTTTCTTCTTTGATATCACCCCTGATGGCAATTCTTATATTATCAACAAACTTTTTATTTTCACAGTTATATTTATCTGAATCATCATCACTGTCTGAGTGTTCCTGGTTTCCTTTATTGTTATTTGTGAGCTCTGTAGATAATGATTCAAGTTTTCTTTTCTCTTTATACGCTGTAGCTATCTCCTTATATATCAAATTCTGCTTCTTATATCGACCATCATTATGCTTATTTGAAGATTTTGATAGTACTTGTGTAATACTATTATCACCACTATCAGTTGGAGTTATGATTTTCTCGTTTAATTTATCATTATTTTGTGTAATTTTGATATGGGTACTAGAATTTAGAATATTAATATTTTGTTCTAGAGCATTTGAAGTATTAATTTCTATTTGTTTACTATGTTTCGAATTATTGGGATCTACAATAAGATTTTCCTTTGTTAATGTAGACTTTTGATGCTTTTTACCTTTGTTTTTTGACACAATTGGATTATTCTGAAAACTTACAAGATTATCATCATGAAAATTTAAAGTTTCCAGAGATTCGGGACAATCATTTGATGCCATAAAGACATCTCTAATGTATTGAAGTAAATGAAGAGTGTCATCGCCTAATGTATTGGTAAATTCTGCCGCATTAAGAAACACTGTTTCCGCAATTTTGCGTGCTTTTTTATAACTATTTTCTATGAACAAACACATATGAGTACAATATAAACAATTTGTTAGTAATAACAACGGCTCTGCATCACTATTGCAAATTAATGATGCCAATTCTTTAGACTTTTCATACGCATATAACCCCGCTTCAGCATATGATTTTCGGCAATTATAATCAAATATATAATCGCCATTTTGAGAATTTAAAGTATGCCCAGTTATCATCATATCATTATTTTCGTCACTATGATATAATTCAAAATATTTAATATGATGCACTATAGGAATATATACTAAATGCTTGTAACAATGACCTAAATTAATGTAGTACAAACATTTTGTCTTGTTATCAACTAATTCATCGACATTATTAATACTATTGTTTGCATCAATTTTGTTAATAACTATACAATCTATTTGTAATCTTGATTGTATCTGCTGTATTGTATGATGTAGCCTAATCATTGTGTCAATGGGATCAGTCATTGTACACTATTTTTTTAGATGGGGTTTTAACCAGTATTAATTAATATAACACAACAACTACCACTGGTTTATCAAAACGCGGTTATGTCTTCCAATAGAGTCTATTGGTTGGTAACAAACAATTTTAATTTTTTCATAATAGGTATTTGGGCCGTTAAAAAATTTCAAGTTTCGAAACAACCGGTACGGTCTATAAAAATGTTGGTTTGGTGACCAGCAGATGGTTTAGGTTTAATTTTGACTTGTAAGCATTAATTAACATATGAAAGGATATCTTTTAACAGTAAAATGTGCTTCTTTTTCTTCTACTTTGACGCGGTCCCTTACCGTGCCATAATCCCTGCTTAGCCTGCTAGTAAAAAAATTGTTTTCCATCATGTGATTAACACAGCACTTGTATTATTTTGATGGTATTTTAAAGACAATGAGTATAAGAAGTGGTAATAGTACAGTTTCATCATCAACAAAATTAATTCCTGACTTTCCTGGGCAACCAATTACTAAACGACGTGCTCCATTACCACCGAAGTACCTAGAAGTAAAAACTGCTGATGGTAAGATAGAAACTGTAGAAATTATACCGAAATTAGATGACAAAGGGGCAGTTTTAAGTTGCGAACAAAAAGATATACCTGATAAGACAGTGCAAGGATCTAGGGTATTACAGAGAGAAAAGGATCGTATCATGAATGAACCACTAAAACTACATGCACCAGTACCAGGTTCAATTCCGTTAATTAATGCTGTTGGTGGAACTGCAGCTCCGAAAATATATAGTGAACCACCGCACAAATTTGGTAGTAGAGTAAACAGTAAATCTGATTATAAGTCAACCTCTGCTAGTGATTTAAGTCTCAAGTATCCACCCGCTTATGTTGGTTCAATTGCCAAATATGGTTCTATCATTTCAAAATTACTTTTATTTTTACTCTTCTAATTATTATGCTTATTGTAGGAGAATTAAATAAAATGCCCAAGGCTCCGACATTACCCAGACCATATGTACCACCAGATGCTAAAGAATTTGCTAATATTCCTTTTACTGGGAATCGAGCACCTTCAGGTCATATACTTGGTACTATGAGAATTCGGACTATTGAAAGTGAAAGAGTTCCTATACTTGCGGAAGAAATCCCGTTAGGTCCAGATAATCCATCTAAACAACTTAGTGAAGTATGGTATGCTTATTGGGATGATCAAGCTGGTGCTGTATATTACTATAATCACGAGACAGGTGAAGCGACATGGGTCAAACCCAGTTTGTAGTATATATTGTATTTTTTTTGTTACTTACATTATTTTTTAATATTTTACCTTTCCGCCGCTTTTGTTACGCTACTGAATATATTGTTCACATCTTCTGATAATGTACTAAATACAGAGTATGGCGAATACATATTTAATATTGCATCTTTAATTATTTTTTTTTCATTTGAATTGAATTCGAATAGATTGCACAGAGAATCGGCATGTGAAGATGCTATTTGGCTCGATTTGGCGTTTACAAGGCAAAAAAAAAGTGACTTAATATGATGCAATCGTTCGCGACTATTATCCATCATTATGTCTCCTTTTGTTTCATCATATCCACTTGGTCCTAATTCACTATGATTAATATTTTTTGGTGCTTCATGTTTTGGAGAGATTTTAACAAGTGCTTTAAGTTCTTCTTCTAAACTATTAATTCTTTCAAGTAATCGTTGGTCTTCTTGTTTGTTCGCTTCAATTGTGGCAATTAATGTCTTACTTGTTGTATCAGAAACCTCCAGTAGCTCATTCTTAGAATATAATTGATCCCGTAACTTTATATTTTCTTGATTTATTCTTTGATTTTCAGAATCAATTAGCGATAAATATTGTTGTATATTCGAAAGCTGATCATTTAAATTCCGTATAAATTGATTCGACTTTGACTTTGTATTATTACTTTGTTGTCTTTTTTGGGTACCTAATCTTTTCATTGTATACACTTTCCGAATTTTCCTTCTTTTATATTTACAAAACTCTTGCAACGTTTGCTCCAATATTTTAATCTTGTTTTTGTCGATGTTACTTTGACTCAGTGAATTATTTAATTGGTCTATTAGTTCATTCTTTTGTAAATTCGACTCTGCAATCTTTTCATTGGCAATCGCCAATTCCATACTATACATTTTACAATTTTCTTCAACAAGAGAAACTTCTTTAGTAAAGTCACTTTGTAAATTTTCAATAATTTCTTCAAACGATTTTTTTGCTTGAAATATTATTTGAGACTGTTCATCTGTAGGTGAGTGAGTAAGTAGGTGATTTAGTGAGTAGATGAGTGAGGTTAGGTGAGTGAGTACCTGTCAATGATAACATTCCATCAATTTGGTTTCGGATACTCTTACACTCAGTTTCAATATTAGTATATATTTTGGAGGAATTTCCAACAATTTCATCACAAAAAACTTGTTGTAAATTATTATTACCAACCTCTATTCTCATATTATGATTCACACTTTCTTGTAACTTTGAACAAGATTGTTCCAATAATGTTACTTTCTCCTTCGTTAATTTTAATTCATTTTCACTGCGGCTTATCTTCTTTTTTAACGAATTCATTATTTCGTTGGCTTTGTATTGTTCTTGTTGAGCTATTAACTTCTCATTTTCTGTCTCTAGATTTTGTACCTCCAATTTTGAAATATTCATATTTTGTGCTTTAGTTATAACCTATTTGTAATTTCGATAAGAAGAATTTCGATAAGATTGTATTCTTTACTTAAAATGTTCTAATTAATGACAAACCTGTTGTTTTTTCAGCAAATCAATCGAAATTTCTTGCAATGGTTGACGCCTCAAAGATGCAACAGTCTTTGGTGACAAAATATCGCTACTACTTATTTGCCGAATATTTTCATTATTACTACTCGACTTTTCGATTTCACTTACTTTATAATAATTAACCAAAGATGCGAACATTCTCAAAGTTTCAAACAAATGTAGCTAGAAGGACGTCTCCTTTCTTTTGGCGATAACCATCAACGGTCAACTTCCGGTCCTATCGGCCATGAGATCCCGCATGTGGACATGTGATGATCCGACGAATCTGTAATGAACGAAATTTGCGGCATATGTTGCATATATACTAGCTGAACCACAGTGTATTGTTTGTATTCAATTAGTAGTTTATCTCCTCATTTTTTCATTCCCACTGGTCTTCGTCCTACGGTACCAATGGTACCAAAAACTAATCCCTTCACGTTATTTTACAAGCAGAAAACGATACCGTAAAGAGGAGACTGTCGATATGTTCAGTCCTCTCGGAAAGAAGAAGCTATTGCTGCAAATAAAACGTGCTAAAGAGCAAGGTTTGGATACAACTCATCTTGTATCGCCGGATAAAAATGAAGGTAGTGATGAAGACTCCGAAGATGAAAAACCTTTAAATCCATTAGAACGAGAAAGAAAAGATAAAAATATGCGAATTGTGGAACTAGCTTCACAAGGAGATCGAGTTTTTATTAAAGGTAATGTCACATCAACAAAGAATCTTGTAAGATTATTGAATTTAGATGATGATCCACTTACCGTTGCAGTGATGTATAAATTATTAAACTCGACGGTTAGATACAATCCTGAAAGAGATCGTGTAGTACTAAAAGCTTTTGAATCTAAGCAAATAGATTATGATTTATTTAGGTCTTATCTACACTCTGCATTTTGGTTGGTATTTACTGACGAGGAATTTGCCCATTTGACTAAAATATTCGACAAAGATGGAACAAAATATTTTGATGGCTATCAATTTATGATAGCTTTTATTAAGCTGAACAGCTTAAGGAAAGATAATGAGGCGGAAGAAGTCAGAAGGAAAAAAATATTATACGCTAAAGAGCAGGCATTAGAAATAGAAAGAAAAAGATTAGAGGCGGAGAAAAAAATGGAGTTGAATGCCAATTTTGATTATGATGACAGTATTAAATTCCATGCAATAAAAAAAATGGAAAAAGCAGCAAAAGATTTTGATCCAAAGCATCCACAATCTCCGAACTTAGATGGATTAATGGGAGTTCCATTGGTTAAACCAGCAGAGTTCCGAGAGATATTAAAGCGCACATTCAATTTAGCTGTTGATAAGGCTGAATTAGGTGTGATTTTAGTAGAGTTTAATAATTATTTGAATAAAAATATTAATGTGCCGCCGAATCCAGATCAAGAAGATTCTATTGATATTTGTGTGCAAAATGATGGAAATATAGTATCACCAGATAAAACAGTTCAATCAAATGTTAGTACTGGTGTAGTTGATACTAAGCAAGTTCAATGTGCCAAATTTATTAAATATTTTTTAAAGGTGGGGTTAGAATTACGTGATAAAGAGCGAGTTAGCAATTTGAAGAAGCAAGAGTATTTGAATAAATTAGCCGAGGATGAAAGAATCAGAAAACAACAAGAGTTAGATGGTAAATTGACTGTATTAGTAGATTTTGATTATAGTGAGAAGGACGAAGGCACATGCATGCATAAATTACTCGAAGCAGCTACAAAATATGATAAAAATGGTCCTGGGGTCCAAGCATTAGATGGGTTTGAGTGTGATTCGTTATCAGCTGTGGAGTTTACTGATGTAGTAAGAAGAACATTTAATTTAAGATTGACACCCAAAGAGTTGGCAATTATGTTGAAAAAGTATGGTGATAGTGGAAATCATCCAAATAATGGTACTCGTGTACCTTGTAAACAATTTATACAACAATTTCTGAAAATTGGTATTGATGAAAGGTATAAATTACACTTAAAGCAGTTAGAACGACAGAAAGAACTCGATAGATTAGCCCATGAGGAACACATAGCAAAAATGAAGGCTGTACAAGAGAAAAAAACATTCAAAATTGATTTTATTTATGGAGAAGGAGTAAAGAAATCTGCCATGCAAAAGCTAATTGATGCTTCGATGAAGTATGACAAAGCTAGAGGTTCATCTCTAGCATCATTTGAACCCGCTTTTTTATCGCAAATGGAATTTTCTCAAGCAATAGTTCGTACTTTTAATCTTATTTTAACACCTAAAGAACTTGGTTTCGTAGTGGACTTAATGAATAATGAAGAACGAGTAAACACAAAGCCGGTCGCTCCAAGTAAACTTGAGAAATCAAAACATGGGAATAATAACGAAAATCATAGTGTTACTGGTTCTTTGGCGTCTTCACAGAAAAAAGATGACGACTCAATCCTTGTTGATCATTCGGGTAAAGTTATTCATTGCAAATCATTTTTAAATGCATTTTTTGCTATGGGTAATTCAGAGAGAGAAAAAATACATATTGAAACAATAAAAAAACAAAGGCAGGCTGAGAAACAACGTCAAATAGAGCATGAGGAGAAAATTAAAGCTCAAGCCAATAAATTAGACATAGAAATAGATTATGATTACAACGATGAAATTCGCGACACAGCTTTAGCAAAGATGACAGAGGCTGCTATTAAATATGATAAATCTCACCCTGCGGCAAAATCCTTAGAGGGTTTTGATTGTAAAACTTTGCCTGCTACACTTTTCAAAGAAATGCTTCGTAGAACGTTTAATCTTGTGTTAAACGGTAAAGAGGCAGGCGCAATAGTAAACTTTTTTGATAAAAAAGGTGATAATAATATAATATGTGTTGACTTTTTGAATTTTTTTGTTCAACTGGGTATAACAGAACGTGCCAAAGAACACAAAGCAATGATTGAACGCCAAGTAGAAGAGAATAGACAACGTATGCTTGAGGATAAAGCAAAAGTCGATGCACTAGTTTTAAAACCAATTGAAGTAGATATGGCATACACCAACGATGATAAAGAAAGTGCAATGTCAAAGCTGTTAACAGCTGCTGAGGGATTCGATAAGAATCATCCTGCTGCACCTTCTCTGATATCATTCGATCCTTTAACTTTAACTTATGGGCAATTTAGAGAAAGCTTAAAAAGGACTTTCAATATTATTTTAACACCCAAAGAACTTGGTATGAACTGAAATCATAAATTTTACTTGAATAAACTAACTTATAATTATTATAGGATACTTATGTAGTTATTTTGATGCAACCAAAAAGAATGAAATACTGTGTAAAGATTTTTTAATCCAATTTAATTCGATGGGAAAGGAAAGACGAGATGAAAAGCATCGAGCGCAATTGAAGAAACAAAGGGATGCAATCAAGCGACAAAAGGAGGAGCACGAAGAAAAAATAAGACATCAATGGGCACATTTAGAGGCTAAAATTGACTGGGCATTCAGTGAAGAAGATGCAAATAATGCGGAGAGTAAAATGACTGAAGCTGCCAGCAGATTTGATAAGAATCATCCTGCTGCGCCATCTTTAGCAGGATTTACTTCAGGAGCTATGAAGCCTGTAGAATTTAATGGATTAATTCAGCGCGTGTTTAATTTATGGTTAACGCCAAAAGAACTTAGTTCTCTTATCTTCAGATACAAGTATGATGAAACAGCTCAAACAATAGATAGCAAGGCATTTTTAAACGCATTCATCAAAATAGGCTTTGAAGAGCGACAACGTATCAAAAGTCGAATTTTGGATCGACAGCGTCAAGCTAATATTGCTCGCGAAGAAGAAATTGCTCGTAAAAAAAAAGTGTTATCGCAAAAAAATGTTTGGGATATAGATCCAGATTTTACTGACCAAGATCGACGATCTGCTATTGATAAACTTACTATCGCATCATCAAAATATGACCGAAATGCGCCAGGCTGTGTTTCTTTAGATGCATTCGATGCTAAATTTTTGACTCCACTAGAATTTAAAGAACAACTTAAACGTACATTTAATGTGGTTCTGACACCAAAGGAACTATCCGCAACTATCAAGCTATATCAGTACATTCCACCAGGCGAAGTTGTAGGTAATGGCAATGTAAATTCTCAAGTATTTATTGTACAATTTTTAAAATTAGGTGCCGAAGAGAGACATAAAGCGAAATTGATACAATTAGAGCTTAATCGTCGTCAAGCAGAAGAGCGTAAAAATGAACAGATAGCAAAACTTCGCGCAGCCGAGGATAAGATGACTCTAAAAATATCATATGAGTATACTCAAGATGAATATAGGTCAGCATTTGCAAAGTTAAGTGCTGCTGCGAAGAAATATGATAAAGGTCATCCAGGTGCGATGTCACTTGATGGCTTCGAAGAAAAAGAATTAAATACTGCCACTTTTAGAGAAATGTTAAAACGTACGTTTGGGTTAATATTAGAGGCATCAGAATTAGGTGCAATCATGCATTATTTTGATCCTGAAAGTACTGGAAGAGTGCCATCAAAGGAGTTTTTGATACATTTTTTAAAAGCAGGAATTGCTGAGCGTGAAAAAGATCACAAAGACTCGTTACGCAAGTTACGAGAGGACAAAATGAAGAGGGAACGCGAACATCAAGAAAAGCTAGCAAATCAATGGGCCAAAATGGAGATAGGATTAACAGATAATTTTGATCAACGTGATAAAGACAGTGCAGTTCAAAAATTAACAGATGCTGCATTTAAATTTGATCCACGTCGTGCTGGACCAATGGGATTGACTGCGTTTCAGGGTAAATATATGTCAGCTGCAATTTTTAGAGAAATGTTGAAACGCTCATTTAATATAAGTGGTGTTACAGACCGTGAGTTAGCAGCAATGATGTCTTTATTTAAACAGAATAGCAAAAAGGAACTAATATGTAGTGACTTTATGCTTAAGTTTACTCAACTGGGATTTGAAAGACGCAGTGAGTTAAGAATCAAGCAGATTAAATTACAACGCAATATGAATGATGCTGCTGCCCGAGAGATAGAAGCAAAGAAAAAAGCTTTAGATGACAAAATAGTCGTCGTGCCTGATTATACATTGTCAAAGAAAGTATACGATGCAGCATTTCAAAAACTGAAGGATATATGCGCACATTTTGAGTTAGGTAGTAGCAAATCTCCATCACTGGAAGGATTTATGGGTACAGATATGACACCAGGAGAGTTTAAAGACATGATTGGTCGTACCTTTCACGTCCAGTTAACTCCGCAGGAATTAGGAACATTAGTTACATACTTCGACAGTCAAGGTAATCAAATGGTAGATACACAGGATTTTTTAGCGTACTTCTATAAAACTGTACGTGATGAACATGATAAGGTCCGTAGTAATAACATCGCAGCAGAGAGAGCATTGGTGAAGAAGAAACAAGAGGCAGTTATAAATATTGAAAAGGCTCAAGAACAAGAAGAATTAGATAAACTGAAGTACACCACTGAAGATGAAAACTCATTTTTATTAAAATTAAGAAAAGCTGCTCAAGAGTATGCAGTTGACAGTTCTTCGTTTGTTGAACCATTAAAAGCTTTTAAAGGACCTGCATTAAATGGGAAGGCATTTCGGGAAACGTTTTATCGTGTGTTTCTGATTCGATTTAGTTTTGCTGAAATTGGGGTGATAATGAATATGCTTGATTTTAATGGTACTGGTGTTATTGATGGTCCTCGCTTTTTGAATTGGTTCTACAAATTAACTCGTTGGGAAGAAAAGATCATGTTGAATGAAATGGACGATGATATAACATTAGAAAAGCTGCGTAGTAGCACAGGAAAAATAGATGTTGTGCCTTTTAATGCAGCTCCTGATAATCTAAAACCTAAGGTAAAAAATAGAGCTCAAACTGCTCCAGTAGGCAGTAGATCACGACAAAAGATTGATAGTGAAGTAAATAAAGCGACCAATTCCCGCCCAACAACTAAACAAGATAAACGGATAAATACAACAGAATCAAAAATAGATTATATTGACGAATACGAACAAATTGAGAATGGAAAACTATATATGCAGAATCCTGATGATAAGATGCAAGAAATGTGGATTCCTGATAGTAGGACTAATGATACATTTTCGCCATCCCGGTTACTACCACCATTAAAAGTTGAAGAAGAAATAGATTATCAGTTAGCACTACAACAGCAACAGACTGTTGTATTCCCAATACAAGGAGGTATTATTACCAAAAATTTAGGTAAATCATTAATAACAAATGGTACCAATAAATCATATACGATAGGGAAATTCCGCACCAATGATAACATAAGCATGTATAGTTCAATTCCTTCTACAACGAAACAAAGTATTCATAACAATAATGTCGAGACAGCACAACTTTTTGTAATGAATAATGTGCCAGATCTTGATATGATACCCGATGTGGACTTTAAGCGACCCAAAACTGGTGTAGCGGGACAGTTAGCCGCTGTCAATGAAGTAAGCAAATTTCGGAAAATTAGAAGTAAAAATACAAAAGATATTACAAATAAGAAGTCTAACATCAACAAGTTGATACGAACATCGATTAGCCTACATAATAATGTCGAAAAGAAAAATATAAATGCTGAAGTTACTGATGCAAATGCACCTAATATAACAAGAAATAAGGTGAATACAAGTAGTGCCAATCAACTCAGTAACAGTGTTGGTACATTTTTTTTCCCATTTGTAGCAACTGGAGTCGTTGATACGTTATAAAAATATATTCTTTGTTATATACATGAAATTAATATACATATTATAATTGTTTAGATCATTTCTTTTCGTACGCAACTTGCTTCATCTTTGCCCATTCTAATTCCTGCTTTGGAAGTAATGAGCCATCTGTGTAACTAAATTGACGATTAAATTTATTAGGGATACTGTCTAAAAACTTGGATAAAGCATCAATTGACCCAGGATTTTTATTCAACGCATTGCTATAATGTTGAAGTATAGGTTCCACGTACTCTGCGGGTTCATCAACTAGTTCAATCCTATAGTGCTTTATACCAGCCGATAAAAAGTCTTGTATGTAATTTAAACCACTTTGTGCCTTACTGTTAAATACGGTGTTACGACAACCTTGATCAGCCAAGACTAGGTGGTCTTCACCATTCATATCACGAAGAGAAACACTATTACTTTCACATGGATGCCCACAATTTGTGTAATTTTCTCCTTTTGAAAGAAATCGGCAAAATACACAATGATCAGTGTGAAATATACTTAAATGGGAGTGTATGATGCATTCCAGCTTATTCTGATTTTGTAACAGCTTACTCAAGTTTACTATTTGATTTGCATTTAAGTCGTTCGTTGGGGTGATGCGGCTTAAACCGGCTTCCAAAAATAGTTTTGCAGTCAGTGCATTAGCGGTATTCAGGTAAGAGTCACCTAATAGCAATCGTGGAATCGTTGCATTTGCTTGAGGCACCCATGCTCCAGGACCGCCTAAATCGATAATCTGCTGTAGCAACCCTGCCGATCTTACTAACATTCCATCGGCATGTAATCTCAAATAAAAAAATAATAATTTTTCTTCATCGGGCTTAATGATTCGAGGGGTGCATATAATACAACGCTTATTGGCACGTTTAATTTCATTAACCTTATCCCGAACGCCATGAATTTCAAGAAAATCTACATAAATCTCTTGCACCCATGGTACCGCACATGCTGCCGACACTTGCTCTGGTGTTCTGCATAAAATACTGAGTCTAAAACCATCCAAACTACTATCATTGGTATCATTAGATGCTATCATTGCTACTGCCTGACGCATTTCAGGCAGTGGAGAATGAGATTTCATGTTATCGGCCTTATTATGCACCCTCATTGCATTTTGTAACGAAGTCACTGCATCCCTTCTACACTGTTTAAGTTCAGAAGGGGACAAGTATACATTTTTAGCTAACTTAGATGTATCTATGCTATTAACATCATCAATGTCATAGTAAAATGAGGAATTTCCCAGACTACCCAAAGCATGCTTCAATTGTTGTGTCGTGATGGGATTGTTTGATGCTAATTGTAGGTTACTTCGTGAGTACCCAATACCCGTAATTATATTATTTGTTTCATCATTAATTATGGCTTTCAATGTAAGTTTTAGTTGTTCATTTTCCATACCAGAAAAGACAACTTTCACCTTTTGTTTACTAATATCTCCAGCTATCTTTGATAATTTGGTCAATTTAGATTCTAGTACAGTGTCTTTTGTTTTCCAAACTAGATTTCCAGGTTTGATTCTATTAAAATTTATTACATTTTTACCAAAGGTCAAAGATACTCGCCCTGAATCTATTTCTTCATTCTCTGATTGTAAATTTTTGTTTTTTCCAGGAATTGTTATACTATATATAGATCCACCTTCTTCAACTTCTTCAGGGAAACCCCTATCAAAAACAATACCATCACCTCGACGTATTTGCCCTAAAAGCTCCAGAGTCACTTGTTGCTGACCAACATCTAATACTTTTCCTACGAGTAATCCACGATGTCGCGGTGATTTTCCACGTACTAATTGTTGATGTCTGACGCCATTTAAAAATCCTGCAGACAAGCCATCATAAAACTCATCCTGGCCTCGCGCAAATGTCTGTTTCAATTCTCTCTTAGTTATTATATTTTGTTCCACACCGGCGACATTGTTATTAGTAAAAGTACTCCATGCTTTATCCACAGCCTGCCGATATGCGCTCGTAGTTGCATACACGTATTCAGGACCCTTCAATCTGCCTTCTATTTTAAATGATGTAATACCAGCTTTCATAAGGTCGGGCACATAATCGACTGCACATAAATCTTGTGGACTCAGCAAATACTGAATGTTATCTGTTAATTTGGTAAGAGTTCCGTTAACAATTAGTCCGTACGGCATTCTGCAAGCTTGAGCACATTGACCGCGATTTGCACTTCTGCCACCCCAAGCCTCGCTAGAATAACATTGCCCACTATAAGAGACACATAAAGCACCATGAACAAATGCCTCCACTTCAACGTTATTATTTTTTTTAATAACTGATTCGATTTCCTTAATAGATAATTCTCTACCAATAACTATACGATCTAAACCCAAAATATGCTTGGTGAATTTTACTCCATTACCATCAGTAATTGACATTTGAGTACTGAATAAAAAAAGAATATAAAAATAACTGTTTGGTTACTAGTAAGTGAAATCTAACCTTCCATGTATGGGCAAATTTGGTGCAATATTACGAATAAAATCTACTGCACCTAAATCTTGCATAATTAAAGCATCAACACCTGAACTTGCTATTTCCCTGACCAAAGGGTCTAATTTACCAAATTCTTCATCAAAAACTAATATGTTCATTACTAAATACCCTTTTTTATTTCGATCCTTCAAATATTTCATAACATCTTTGATTTCATGAATTCCAAAGTTAGAGGCTCTGGCTCTGGCATTAAAACCCTCTTGTAAACCGAAGTATACTGCATCTGCCCCGGCATTAATGGCTGCATAAAGTTGATCCCAACCACCAGCAGGAGCAAGGATTTCAGGTTTTGTCATTTTCCAGTTCATTTGTGTTTGTGTTGTATCAATATCTTTTGAATCTATAATATTTGTCGGTGTATTTGGTTCATTCCCTCTAATGTTAAATTTGAATCGATTACCAACATTTTTAGAATAAGTCGATATGCGAAATCCTGATAAAAGAGGCAACAATAACACAGTGCAAAATAACAGGAGGTGCATCTTTTCGGGTTTGTGAATCCTTCATTCAATCCAGAGTGAAATATAGCCGGTACGTAGTACGTACGTTGCTTTGGATAACACAAAATCATTGTCAGAGAACAAAATTAAATTATGTTCTTTAATAAAAATGTATATATTTCTTCAGTAGCTTTTTATTTCGAGTCAGAACATGCATTTACATGTATTTTGCATACCATGATTGGATCGGTACTCGGGTGAAGAAGGCACTTGTCAAGTTTGTCTCCCGGTATCATTTGGAAACGTTTATGCAAATAAATCCAATATTTGTCTGAATGAATTAAGAATGCTATTTTTGATAATGAGTTTGTTTGCAATACTGAAACAAAGTAGTTCATATTGCCGAAATGGACGATCACGTGTTATAATTAATGGATATCAAAATCAAAATATGCTGCTGCAACATGGAAGATTAAGCACTCTAAAAAGTACTTCGATCCCAAATTCGGCTTTAGCTAATGATACTATTATAAGTGACACCATTGGAGATTTCAAGAAGCTTAATATATATACTATGAGTGAGGAATTGTTGGAGGCAAAATTAAAGTTATGGCAACAACCAAAATATAGATCAAAACAAATACGGCAATGGATTTATAATAAAGGTATAGTAAACTTTGATGATATGATAGATATACCTCATACGCTACGAAAGTTATTGAATGAAAATTTTTCATTTGGTGATTTAAAATTAGCTTTTCAGCAAGTAAGTAAAGATGGTACAATAAAGCGTGCCTATGAGCTTAAAGATGGTCAAATAATTGAATCCGTTTTAATGCCGTATGAAGATGGTAGACGAACTGCATGCATTTCTTCCCAAGCTGGTTGTGGTATGGGATGCGTTTTTTGTGCAACAGGGCAAATGGGATTCTCGCGACAGCTTACCAGCACTGAGATATTTGAGCAAGCACAGAAATTTTCTAGTGAGTTAATTCAAAAAAATGAACGATTGAGTAATATAGTACTGATGGGCATGGGTGAGCCATTGGCTAATTATGATAATGTATTAGAGGCTGTCCGTAGAATAAATAATGAACTTGGTATTGGTGCTAGACATATCACTATTAGTACAGTTGGTTTAGTTCCTAGAATTAAAAAATTAGCTGATGAAAATATTCAAGTTGGTTTGGCAGTAAGTCTTCATCAGGCGACAAATGAAAAACGAGATAAGTTAATGCCCATTAACACAAGATATCCGATCGAAGAACTGATTGATGCTTGTCAGTATTATGTAAGCAAGACTAATAGGAGAATTACATTTGAATGGGCACTAATTCGAGGAGAAACAGATACGGTAGATACTGCCCACGAATTAGGTAATTTGTTACAAGGACTATTATGCCATGTAAATGTTATACCATTAAATCCAACCAAAGGGTTTACAGGTAAACCAACCACAAAAGCAGGTGTTGACGAATTTGTTAGAATACTTGCATCTTATGACGTTCCATGCACACCTAGAACAAGAAGAGGGATAGACATTGATGCTGGATGTGGTCAATTAAAAGCCGATTTAATACGCGGAAAGAAAACTCCAACCAAAGCTGGAACCATTTTTTCTCCGAGCAGTGATAATTTCAGTGAGATAGGCGTTGATCCGATGTAACATGTATATTTGTAATTATTTATACTTTTATTATTGTTTATTTCCACCATCCTTCTCGTCTACAACCGGAACAGTATCTTGTCCTCTTGATCTTGAGCAAAGGTAAACACACCGCGACGAGCGACAAGGGTGTCTTCGATTGGTTAGCCAGACGGTTCTAGGAATCCAAAGTATATACCAGAATTACAGCGGCAATCTGAATATTATTGCAAAATTGTCATCAAAATCGCAGTCATTATTCAGAACTTTTACAAGAAAAGATATTATTTTGACATAAATGAGCGAAGATGGATTAAGTGTCAAAGAACGTATGGCTTTATGGAAACAGAAAGATGCAGCTGGTAATAAAAATGATTCGCCTAGTAATGCATCTAAAATTGTTCCAGGAAAACTGAATATACCTGCAAAAGTTGATGTTAAAGCATCTAGTAATGGGACAGTGTCATCACCTGATATAAAACTTATTACTCCTAAAGTTCAAGCACAGTCACCCATATTATCACTAGGTGGATTGCCTTCACCCATTCAACCTGAAGTTCCATTAACCACACCATTAAATTCACCTCCCCCTCCTCCAATTGTCGATAGTGGTACTAAAGAAAAAACAGAATCATCTGTTACTAAAAGCGAAGACAACGGCGTAACACCGGAGAGAAGGGCTAGTATTAAAGACAAAATTGCGGCATTAAATGCCGGCATTTCATCAAATACACCACTTGCATCTAAAATTTCTATAGAAGAAATAAATGCTGGGGGAGAAGGAGCTGATATCAATCCTACAGGAGCTGTTCGACGAAGTAGTATTAAAGATAAAATAGCTGCGTTGGCATCAGCATCTCAATTCGAAAAAGATAATAATGATAATAATGATAATAATAGTAGTAATGATGGTGAGGTCATTTCTCCTGTTAATAGAAAAAGTTTAAATATTCAAAAATTAGGCGTTGGTATAAATATTAATGCACTCATGGGTATTCCTCCACCTAGATCTAGGAATGCAAGCGAGGCTGAAGTTCAAGAGAATTTATCAAATTCACCATCTATGAAAAGCGAAAATACAGATTCTGGGATTATCAAATTGACTAGCACAGCTGAGACTTCAATAGACAACTCGGCGTTATTGACGCGTGCAAGTGTTCCAACGAGAAAGAAACCTAGTTCTAAACCTTTACTGTTGCCATTAGATTAAAATAAATTTAAGGCGACGATTAAAACTTATGTATACAAATAAATCAAATCCCTACATCAACGTTAGGTCGACAATTATCTTCACCTCCGTCATTATTCGCGTCAAATTCAAATTCTTGAATATCTGTATCAAAATCAAACAGCTCCACATCACTATCACCACCTGTATTCTCGATACCTTCATTTTCATCTGGAGTCAAAGCACTAGAAATTTCAGCAGCATCAAAATTTGAAGTTGTTTCTCCAATCAAGTCTACTGGATTGTTATTACTTTTCTTCTTCTTTTTCACTTTAGTATCTGGATCGTATGATTTACGAAGTAATATGACATCAGGTGGCGCGAAGGGCAAATTTAATAAAATATTTTCATCATTTAAACTAGCTTTCAAATCATACCCAACACAAGTATCCCCAGGAAGAAGGACATTTCCTAAATGAGTAATTATATGAAATTGCACACCAAAATCATTTTCCTTTACGACTTCTGCCTCTGCCAGGGAATTTCGATCTCCTGTATCATCTCTATGAATTTCAGTTAATTTCACGATATCTAGGATTACAAAATTAGATAAATGCGAAAACGACATGATTGCAGTGAAAGGATTCTTAAAATATTTCGTGCTATTTACTACTATTGAATTCAAAGTTATTGGTGAGATAAGGTGTATACTTGATGCTAATTTCGATACTATCATCAAGTCCGCACCATGACCATAATTATGGGGGAGCAATACTAAATCACCTTTACAAAGTGGTACAATTTCAACATTAACTGTATATTCGTACTTTGTAGTATTAGAATGTTTATCTTGGCTTATTAATTTACGCGAAACTTTTGTTTTAGTTGGCATAGTACTGGTTATAAAATTTAATACACGATCAGAATATTTTTGTTTTTTAAAGTACATATCTAGTCCTTCTTTTGAGATGTCAATTTGCATGATAAAGTTATATAATCCTTTTTTGGATAATAAATTTTCTAACTGGTAAAGTGATTTTTTATGACCAACACGATGTCTTACTTGAATAAGAACCCCCCATGTATGATCAGTAGCTTCTCTTATGCATTCCAAACACTGCTTATTCCTTACTATAAACTCCACTATAACTTTCTGCCTTATAGTTGATTTATTATCGAGTATTTCTTGTTCAATCTCAATGCAAATTTTAATGCGTTTTGAATGCGGTTCAGTCCAAATCCAATTAGAATCAACAACTCGAGTATTTTTATCGATACCACGTACTTGTTTAAGACACACCTTCATTAGCGATAATGATTCCATCTCATGATGCGCCCATGTATTTTGTTGAATATGAAATCGACCACACTTGCCACACTAAAAAAGATAATAGATGTTAAAATCTTTCAATTTTGTAATATATTTGTTAACAAAATGTGTTATTAATACCTGAATTAATTCAGAATTAGTTTCTATTTTATTGGTAATTGATACTTGAGTTTTTAGGCATTCTAGGCACATGTACGTATCATTTGCTTGTATATAAACACCACATAGACAGCATTTTAGTTGCGACATAAATCCTATACCTACCCTTTCTTTTGGCGATTTACCAAAGGCTGAAAAATTTTTACTTCACTTTGGTTACAAAGTTTGGTACCAACATAACCGGTACCAGGGTTTTGTAAACCTTTTTTAAAAAACAACTGTTTCATTATGATTCGAAATTAAAAAGTAATCGTCATTATCTTATCTTACAAACATACAAATTAATCTTCAGAAAAAATAGGTCTAGCAAAATGCAAACACAATGTGTTACTCTCATGAACACTCTCTTGTGACATTGACTCCATTTCTTTGATTGGTGTAATAAGTTTATCCAATGGAACTTTAGTAGAATCGAGATCATCAACTTTGTACAATACATCATCAACTTGTAATGCGCTTTTAAAATCAGGTAATATGTGATCATGGAAACCTAAATATAATTTATATTAAGATAAACATAAAAATATTAATGATGATAATGAGAAATATTTACCCTTAATGACTGCTTTACCATCGATAACTTTAATTCGAAGTCCAATTCCTTCAGGTCGTTTTAAAACAAATTTACTGAATACAGTGTAAGGAGTAGCGGTACCAAATGATAATGGAAGCACACTACTTTTTTCAAATTTATTTGTTTTTGCCTTTTTAGATTTATTTACTTCATTGCTATCATCGTCGTCATTTTTTTTATTGTTTTTAACCGCTGCTGGACGTTTTTCAACTATTTCTAAAGTTTTTTTGTCGGTCCACTTATCAATAAAAATAAGCACTGCTTCAATAGATCGTTTTCTTCTCAATCCTGTATCATTATTTTTCTTCATTCTTTTTGTTTTTTTCTTAATTTCTTGCGATTCATCAATATTTTTTTCTTTATTGTTACCTTTAAGTGATTCGTTCATATTTTTTTCTTTGCTATTAATTTTGAACGCTTTAGTTTTTAGTATATTTGGACCGATAGTATTAAGTGCGTTATTACTGTTATCATCACTATGCTTTTGGACATTTTTAGACCGATTGTCATTATGGTTATTTGTTATGATATTAGAGTTAGTAGTATCGATATTTTTTTCATTTGATACACTTTGAACACTTTCACCTGTATTATCTGTAATTACTACTTTATAAACTTGATTAGATGAACTTATTACAGGCTTTGGTCGAATTTTACTTCCACCAGCGGCTATACATACTATAGGTTTCACAACTGAAGTTGTAATTGTATCAGATGTCACTGGATTTGAACTTTCTTTCACTATATTCTTTGAAACGGTCGTATCTACTATAGTAACAACTGTATGGTCATCTTTTTTATCGACGTCTAAATTATCGGTGATAGAAGGTGTATAAGTAGGTTCGTCAGTCTCTAAACCTTCAATTGATGATGATACTGGTTCAATCACTTTATTCTTTACCTTGGGAATAAATTTTCGAACAGGCTGTTTAGAATCCATTGTGGTGATCTTATGATAGCGAAGTTATAATTTAACAGACAAAAACGTCTCTTGGATCTGGATCTGGATCACAGTCTGTGTAGTAGTAGTAGTAGTTGTTGTTGTTGTTGTTCTTTCTTTTTCAGACTTTCTGATACATGTCCTACCTGTTCGGTACCGTACTATATGATGTGGACGGATCCACAAGAAATAGAAGAAGTAAAAAGCGAAGAAGTAAATAATACGATGCATAACTGGAATATCCATATTTGGCTGATTATTTAGGACGAATTATATGTTTTTTTAAAGCTATACACAAACAGATAATTTACATATAATAGGATAAGTATGTTTATTGTTGTTTGCTGTTTGTGAGTACACTTAAATGATTTTTATCAGCTCTCAAAATGGCCGGCATTATTTTTACTGGCCGCTAAACATGTACGCGTTTGCGACACATCACATCCAATACCGTCTTCACTTAGTTCTATACACATAGTTCACTCAACCAAATAAGTATATTACGATCAAGGCTTGAAAAGTGCCAACATTCAACAAACATAAGATTACTTTGTTCTCCATTATGAATTTACTCGGTTGTGTATTAACATTATTTCTATTGGTGCCTTTTGTAAATGGTAACGTAATAGGATTGGATTTTGGTTCGGATTCAATGAAGGTTGCAATTGTGCAACCAGGGACACCTTTAGAAATTGTATCAAATTTCCAATCCAAAAGAAAAACACCAACTATGATATCATTTTATAAAGGGGAAAGACTACTAGGTTCTGATGCTAATGCAATTATGGGACGAAAACCTGATTTAACATTTGCCAAAGTCAATCGTATGCTAGGTCGTGCTATTAATCACCCTCTTGTTGACGAAATTACAAAAAAGCAATACTTCCCATATAATATTTATACTAATGATACCTCAAATGCAACTTGTTTAAAAGTGGAGGATACCTATTATTCACCAGAAGAATTGATTGCAATGATGATGCAGCATGCCAAAGATATGACAACTAATTTCGGTGGACATGTTATTAAAGATTGTGTCATAACTGTGCCTTCATCATTTACTCAGCATGAAAGAACCGCACTGTACACGGCTGCTGAAATTGCGGACTTGAGAGTGTTAACATTAATCGAAGAAAATACTGCTGCTGCTTTACACTATGGTATTGATCGCGCTCACACTTATGATACTCCTAACACAGTTATTTATTATAATATGGGAGCAAATAGTGTTCAAGTAAGTATTGTTACGTATTCTTCATATGTAGTGAAAGAAGGCGGTAAAAACAAAACTATTGGACAATTAGAAGTTGTTGGTAAAGCATGGGACGATTCTTTAGGTGGATTTCATTTTGATGTCAAACTTGCAGAATTGTTAGCAAATAAGTTTAATGCAATATGGAATAAAAAAAATCATAAAGGTGATGTAAAATTGTTTTCTCGCCCTATGACACGTTTGCGATTAGAAGCAACTAAAGTAAAAGAAGTATTATCAGCGAACAATGCCTATCCAATTAAAGCCGAACAATTACATGATAATATTGATCTTATTACTGATGTAACTAGGTTGGAATTTGAAGATGCATGTGATGATCTCTTTTCGCGATTAACCGTTCCAATTGATAAGGCTTTAGCTATGGCAAATCTATCATTGGCTAATATTCAAGCCGTTGAGTTATTAGGAGGCGGGTTACGCATACCAAAAGTCAAGAAAATTTTAGATGATTATTTTAAACCCTCTAACTTAGAGCTTGGACAGCATCTAAATGGTGATGATGCAATGGCACTTGGTGCTGCATTTAGAGCAGCTAATTTATCGACTGCTTTTCGTGTAAGAAAAGTTGGCTTGACTGATCTCACCCCATTTGGTGTATCAATCCGTCTTAATACTTTACCATCTGATGGTGCAGCAAACAATGGATTTTTTGGACTATTTAAAGGTAAAACTGAAAGTGTAAATGAAAACGACAAAGATGTTTGGCAGAAGGAAACTTCACTTTATGAAGCGTTCTCTTCTGTCCCTAGTAAGGCAAAAGTTGTTGCGTTTCCTTATGATAAAGATATTTTATGCAGGTTGGAATATTCAAATGATCAGCAGCTACCTATCGGTACTGATAATTTAATTGCTGTGTATAATATTACTGGTATAGAGTCATTTGCAAAAGAATCTGAGTCTAAAGGCCTAGGTACTCCAAAAGTTCATTTGTCATTTTTGCTCGATGGTAATGGTATCGTGAGTCTAACGAAAGCTGAAGTGACCGTTGAATTGCCTTTAGAACCTGAAATTATCGAAGATCAAATCGATGGTAACGCGACTGTAGAAGCGAATAAAAGTCAGGAGGGTGTAGATGCGGATAAAGATCAAAATACTGGTAGTAATAATGATACAGTTGAAAGTGGAGGCAGCAACTCTGACGCTAGCACAGAATCAACCAACTCAAACAATGATAAAGAGAGTAAATCTAAAAAAGTGAAGAAGGATAAAAAAAAGAAGGATAACATTTTGAGAAGGACATTGACTGTTGTCGAAAACTTAGATGCAACAAATCCGACACACTGGTCACCTAGTATGATACAAGAGAGTAAGTCTCGATTACGGATATTACAATTAGCAGATGATGCTAGAAAAGCTAAAGAAGCTGCTATGAATGAGTTAGAGACTTACATCTACCATGTCAAGAATAAATTAAATGACGATGAAAATGCTTTAAAAGCAGTTAGTACTGAAGAACAAAGAACAAATGTACTTACGATTGCAAGTCAATTAGCGGATTGGCTCGATGAAGAGGGTAACAAAGCTACTGTTAAGGAATTTAAAAGCAAACAAAATGAACTAAAACTCCAAGCAGAACCAATATTTAAACGTTATTCTGAAATCAAAGATCGTTCTACCGCTGTTAATAATGGTTTGATTTTATTTATTTTTATTGCATGCATTAATATACTCACTTAACTCATTTTTTTAGCATTGACAAGACTGGCAAATGTAACACTCAGAGTTGAAACTTGGGCCGAATCAATGCCTCATATCACTGATGAAGAAACACGCAATCTATTAGATACTATCGATAAAGCAAAATTATGGATCACCACTAAAGTTGAAGAGCAGTCAAAAACAAGTCCTTTTGAAACGCCAGTATTTGATAGTAGTGAGGTTGAACCACAGCTAAAACCAGTATCCATATTGTTTGAAAAACTAGTGAAAAAACCTAGGTAATTTTATTTCTCTTTTTCCATTACTTTATTCAATCCTAATTTGTTTAAATATAGGCCTCCACCAGAGAAAAAAACTGTATTAAATACTACAAGTAGCAATAGCACTGATAATAGTACAAGTTCATCTGAAACAAGTAGTGTAGAAGAAGTAGAAGTTGTAAATGAAAGTAGTAGTGATGATACTAACAACTCCCAGGATGGTTCCTCTGATGAATTGTAAATAAATAAATAAGTAAAATCTACGTATTTAAGGGCCGGCGGCTCATTTCAAATTCAAAAGGAGCGAAAAAAATACATGCCACGATCGGTTGTAAAAGGAAAACAAGGTCTAAAAATATCAGAACGCAGAAACCTTGCCTCGAAGAAATTGGTAACTAAAACATGCAAACGATCTCATCTTCGAAAAGTAGTAAAATAGAAAAGGCCAAATCAAGATTGATCTCGTTATACGGCGATATTCCTCAAGAAGAAATATCTCTGGACGATTTTGAGAGCTTCGCATTGGATCGTCTAAAACTTTTACGAGTCCTTGAGAGTCACAAACAAATAGAAGCAATTGATGGTAAAGCGCCAAAGCAAGATCTCAAACAATTGGAAGCCAAACTAATGCCGCTGTCAAAGCATGGTGAAAATGAAAGTCAAATAAAAGAAAATCAAAGAAAAGATGTTATAAGTCACTTTATACTACGACTTGCATATTGTAGAACCGAAGATTATAGAAAATGGTTTCTAGAAAGAGAAGTTCAGTTACTTAAACTTCGTTTGGAAAAATATCCTGATGAAAAAGCGCAATTAATGGCTGACAATGGTTTAGAATATGAAACTATTAGTGACTACGAAAAACAGTTAATGAAAGATAAATTAATCGGCGGATGGTCTGATTTAGACAGCCAAGCTTTTCACAAAATGTCTTACTATAAAGTTCCGTTTATAGAAGTATTATCTTTAGTCAGTACTAGATCAGTTTATTTGGAAAAAGGTTTTGCGTTTATTCCTGCCCAAAAATTTGAGCAGATAATCATTAATAAATTTCGCACTGCATTGTCGAAAGCATTGACCGAGGCTTCGTCCATGTTTGATCACGTTTCGGATGATCCTAGAATAGGTTCATTTATGATGAATATTGACAAACAATACATTGGCAAAGATTATAACAATACTCAATCTATAGATAAATTAACTCCTGATAAAGTAGCTCAAGCAGCAGAGTTAAATATGCCTTTATGCATGAAAAGTCTACATGATGCATTAAAAAGGGATCACAAACTTAAACATGATGGACGAATGCAATACACATTATTTCTCAAGGGAGCTGGACTTGATTTGGATGGTGCTATGAATTATTTTGAAACTGAGTTTGCAAAAATAATGAGTCATGAGGATTTCACTAAGCATTACGCATACAATATCAAACATTTGTATGGTAAAGAAGGTAAGAGGGTAGCCGAAGGTAAAGGCTACAATCCATACTCGTGTGTTAAGATATTCGATAAACCACCACCAGCTGCAGGTCAGACGCACGGTTGTCCTTACAAAAATATAAAAATGGATGGAGGTACACAACGTGTTGCTAATATGCTAGCATCATTAAAAATTACTGGTAAATATACCTAAATTATTTATAACCATCATTATGTTTGCTTATACTTTCTATTTATTAGGTGATGATATTAAACAAATTACGGAGAAAGCTAAAGAAGGTCATTATCAAGTTGCCTGTCAATATCATTTTAATGTTTCTCATCCACTGCATAATCACGTTGAATCAGTATCAAGTCACCCCAATTCTTGGTTTAACGCATCTGTTAACTATTATAAAAGTAAAAATAGCAGTAACAGCAAAGAGAATAGGTAAGAAAATTTAAATCAACTACATACGACACTAACATTTCTAATTGTTTATGTAATACTAGTAGTGGTAACTCGCAGGAAATTGTACAGAAGGAAGCTGAAAATGTAGTTGAGATATCGAATTCTGAAATGGAAACATAATATTATTTGAACTATTTTAAATTTATAACAATGTTATAAACGAGTATCTTAATATTTACATTCTTATCTCTTCTTTACTATTTAAGTGTGACACTTTCCCAGCTTCTAACACTTGATCCGGTCTTGGAATAAAACGTAAAAATTTATTCCATTTATATCGACAAAAAACAAATAGTTGTCTTATAAATAGTAATGGCTTGGCTATCATTAGGTATTTTAAAAATAAAATTTAGTACATGTCCTTACTTATCACTCAATTCTTATTTTAAAGGTACAAGTAATTTAGACTTAGTTTCTCAGCTTGTAACAAATGGTGTGATCAAAGATGAAAGGATTAGAGTAGCTTTTGAGCTAACTGACAGAGGTAATTTAATATCTGTACAACTTCGTATTCTAATACGTAATTTCTGATATATAAAATTAATTATGGTAGGAGATTTTGTACCTTCATCGTTACGATCGGAGGCATATAATGATAGACCTTTCAAAAATAATTTTACACACATTTCCGCACCACACATCTATGCTACAGTTTTGCAAAACCTTAAATTACAGCGAGGTAAACTACATTACTACTACACTATTCTATTTCCATTGGTACCTTTACTTATTATATAATAATTCGTTTAATTTAAACAAGGACACACCTTTCTAAATGTGGGGAGTGGCAGTGGTTACTTATCATGTTTGGTGGCTTGTTTAGTGGAAGAAACTGGATTGTCCCATGGTATTGAAATAAATGCATCTTCTGTCGAAAATTGTTTCGCAAATTGTAAAAATTGGCGAGAAAGTGTAACGGGAAAAGTTGTATTAAATCACAATATTGGTAATTCAAACCTAATTAATACTGAAGGTTTACAATTCGTTGTTGGCAATTGTTTCGATATTGATATATGCAAAGCATCCTCGCAACTATATGATCGCATTTACGTGGGTGCATCGTGTCCAGAATTGAAGATAGATTTTTTTTACAATCTATTAGCTGAAAATGGAATTTTAATATTGCCGATCACAGAAACAAAACAGCTAACTATCGTACACAAGAAATCAATTGGATATACCATAGAAAAACTGTCAAATGTCCATTTTAACGAGCTTATAGTTGATACTCAAGAGATATTAATATCATTACCTAGACTCTTGTGGGCACCCACCAAAGAACGACATCAAATGTTTTCTGTATTGTTTCGCATATGCATAAAAAATTTATTTCTATCTATAAGCAGATCTGTTGATCCAATTCAGGTAGTGATTAAAAAACGCACAACACTATTACCTATTCATATTTGGATATATGTAATCACTTTTATGTCCCGAGATTGGTTTTTATGTATTCCACAAGGTATTATTCTATTTTTTCACGTATCCTTCTTATTTATAGTATTTTTAATCAATTAATTTAGATAAACTCAGATTAACATTGCAAGTGGAACGAAATTTACGCGAGAAATTTGAAATAGAGCTATCAGGTATCTACTTGGCGTTCTTCAGTTTAATCTTTATAATTCTTACTAATAGCATTATTTTATTATTAGACGCGATTAACGAGACAGCAATTTTACGAGAATTTCTTGAAGATTTGCTACCTACACTACCACCGGGCACATTAGGTAGAATTAATTTGCAACGATATAGTTCATCATCAACCTTTTTAAATCATCTGTTACAACAGAACCCATGATACTAGTTAAGCGAGATTGTAATATGTAAGACCATGAAATAAAAATTAATCTTAATTATATTAAATTATATGTAATTATTAAAGTAATTTACAATTCAAGTAACATCAATATGTGGAATAAACACTTTTCTACAAGACTAAGTTCTAGAAATTAATTTAATAATATGATCGAGGTGGCATCAATTCCCAATCGAATTCAAAACAAGGAGGGTGACCTAAATGAGAAAACTTGCGACCACGAGTATTTCTATGTTCATCGTCAAAATGCGACCAACAAAAAGGTTCTTGATCATCGTGTGTAGGACCAAGTCTAGCATAAATATTAGGAACTGGCTCTTGCTTTGCATTCATTACACTAGAAGCTTTGGCGTCTGTAGCACCAAAAGGATACTGTCCTGAGTGTACTGGTTCTAAATCTTGACGACATGCGATAGCATTGCACGAATCATTTAATGATAAAGGATCAATTTGCCAACGATTATAACCCATTAATAGTTGCAACGATTTCATATCAGTAACACTACTCTGGCGCTCTTTAAATATTTTAGCTCTTGGATCTCCCTCGTGACAGTAATTATCATTCAATTTACAGTATTCAGCATTGCCTGAGAGTTCTTGTATTGAATCAAAATAAGGATTATTATAAGAAGCCCAATAACCATTAGAAATAAGATGTGTTGTCAAGTCACCATGTTCAACATAACCTGGAATTTCTTCAACCACATGCAAAAATCCAGGTAAAGGGTCATTAAATGGTTCAAATTTGTCAATATCTATAACCATCCATTGATTATCGTATGTACCTGAATGAAATCGTGAGAATATATTTACCCAGTCACTTCCATTATCTGCTAATTGATTAGATAATCTAGATCTAGCCCAAGATAGCATTGAAGTTGGTTCAATTAACTTCAATAATTCTACATTATATAAATCGATAGTAGTTTCTGTAACAAAAAGGTTTGCTTTCCCTTTGACGATAAAAAAATCATCCACTGATGTAATAAACCCTGGAGATGATGAAAAATGCATATCAAGTCTTCCATTTTGTTTACTAAAAGGTGATAATATAGGATATGAATAGTGTTTAAAAATTCTTGGTGATAGTGCTTGAAAATCATCCCATGTATTATGCGCAAAAAAAACATCAGACTTGTCATCAAGTAGTTTTATAATAACTGAACAATGATCAACTCCTGTTTCCCTAGAACCAGTTGATTTCATTGGATCAATTCCAGTGCTATATTTTTTTCTGCTCGAATACTGTGGCATAATTGTATTAGATCTAGTAGAACTTATAAATCCAACACTATCATCATCATAGTCGTCATCTACGGATGGTGGTGCATTTTGTTGGTCATACTTTGCGGCAATTTGATATAAATCCCCATTTGCATTTAACAGTAATAAATGTAAAAGTGCGGGGCGTTTATCTAAATTTTGAATATGAACTCCATAAATCTCATCATCATTATAGTCATCATCGACAGTAAGTGTTCCTGGACAATTTCTTTTTATTCCCTCTAATACACCGTACAGTTGATTAATTAATCCTTTAACTGTCAACCAATATTCACTATGCTTATAATTCATATTTGCTTGTTCTTCCATCCAAAACAAATTATCCCGTAAAAATTCAACTGTCTCAGGTTTAGGATCACCGCCATCAAAAAGACCAGAGTAGAAATTTACGTAATATTGCTTTATCTCATTGCAAGTTGCATATCCTTCGAGTAATCCTATTGCTTCCATAGATCTTAAATACATTGCAGTAGTACCAGCAGAACCTAATTGTTGTGGAAAATCAGGGACCGTAACTGTAAGATGGTGCCAACCATTACCATTTACATTAAATTCATAAGATCCAGAAGCAATAATAAAATCTGAATACCTAAAATCATCACCATCAACATCATATTTAATTTGAGATTCATACTTATTAGCAGTATCAATAACTTCATATGTATTGGTATAACTATTATGTCTTACCATTAATAAATCTAAACTATTAACATTATTACTACTAGTATCAGTATATATACTAGCTATACCAAAAATAATTGTTATAAATGTCATTAGAACAAGAAATATATTTTGTTTCAGCAAAACTGTCATTGATGATAACCTTGAATGTTTTTCATCCACTGTGACAACTACTGGCAATGATTCAGTCATTTTTAATGCTGAATAATTTATTGAGTGATTTGTCACATTGCTCTTTCCATGTAACTGACTAGCGTCATTCTCGTTTAGAATTGGAGTATATTGCGAACGAAATTCAAACATTATACCTTTCGATTGTCAGGCAAAATTTCCACTTGCAGATGATTTCAAAATGATGACCGACGTTCCCCCGGCGGCAAAAATGAAATATTCATTGTATTAATATAAAGTACATATGATAATCAAGAGTAGTATAGTATTAATAGTTAAAAGATAATATTATAGATCTAAATATTTAACTAAAATTCATGAAATAAATACAATTAAATTTCAACTTTTACAATAGCCCTCCTATTTCTAAGTTAAAGAGTATTTGTAGAAGAAATCTAAGGGTTAATATTAGTATTATTTTATACGTATAGAATTACGGAGTCCAATTCTAGTGACTAACCCTACCTAAAAATAACCTAAGCCGAAAATTTCGGACTAAGGAAAAATTCACTACAAGTAAAGTAATAAAAAAAGATATGCATCGTTACAGTCAGATACCTGAAGATGACAGGGAGTCGAGTCCCAAAAAAGAAGTTGAGTACAATCATCGTCCTTTTTATATTATATCAGTTGTTGCTGTAGTAACAATTTTAACGTTTATATGTGTTTCCGCTATCGGACCAATAACTACTGATAATGACGTAGTTTCTGATTTTGTTGCCACTAATGATGTTGGTACTGAAGCATTAGCTTCTAGTATTACATTATATAGAGATGGCTATACTATTTTACCTCATTTTGACTCATTAGCGGATACAAATTATTTGCAGTATCAATTTCTGTCTCCATACAGTGCAATTGTTGAACCACATGCCCCAATGAAATTATCCGTTGCTGATAAAGAATATAATCCCGATTATGTGTACGATTGGACTTTATGTAATACAGATCAGATCTGTGAAGGAGGTTATATATCGGGTAGTGAGTCAACTTCAGCTACTATCAGTTGTAGTCCATTTGATGTTTTCTCTTTAACAGTTACAGAAGCTAACTCTAAAGGAGTTCCTTTACGAAGTACAACAGTTAATGTAATGTGCATGTACGTCAGACGTGAAATAGGATCTTTAACTGAATCCGATTTATCAGAAACAATGGATGCAATGTACACATTATGGAGCACTCAGGAAACTGATGGGCAATCTTTATATGGTGATAATTATCATAGTGCTTCATACTTTTTAGAGGCACATCATTTTAATGCCGCAACTCAATCTTCTGATCATATTCATGAAGGTCTAGGTTTTGTCACCCAGCATATTAAATTATCTAATATGTTTGAATTATCTATGCAGTCTGTTAATCCTAAAGTAACATTACCATATTGGGAGTATACGAAAGATTTTGAATCTGGAAATACTATTTTTGACAGCATCATGTTTACTGAAAGAACCTTCGGTTCTCTAAAGGAACCTAAAAGTAACTCTAAAGGATTTACTTACAAAAATGACTTGATATATGATGGTGCAATTCAAGACGGTCGTTGGAAAATGGCTAAAACAGATACTAATGTTAAATTTAGTGATATCCCCAATGCGTATAATTTAATGAGAGCCCCATGGAACATGAATCCTTCACCATATATAAGTAGATATACAACAACAGAAAGTGTTATGCCTGCCTGTGCAGATTATTTGTCATTATTTACCACTGCTAATACAGAAATGGTAGATTTTTTAGATCTAGTTCAACGTGGATCTCATGCTCCAATCCACGCGTCAATCGGTAATTCTTTCGGTTGTGATATATTAGATGAGTTAACGTCTTCGGGAAGTGGTGTCATAGCAGATGATAAACAAGTGAAACTTTGCAGGAATTGGAGTTTCTATATGAAAGATTTATATCGAACAAACTATTTGAAGCCAGTCACTGGATGTAGTACTGAAAATTTTGATGCTTCTTCTAATGAGCTCACGTGTGCATATGAGTGCAATGAAGATCAAGCAGATACCTTCATTGATGCACTAAAGGATAAATTTTCTAAAAACGAATATTTAACTTCAGAATCAACTGAAAACTATACTAAAATGAAAGATTTCATTTGTACTGGTAATGGATACAAAATTATTGTCGGAGCACACATGGAATCTGCATCTGCTGCGGATCCATCATTTTGGCCTATCCATCCGACACAAGAACGATTACTTCATGTATTCTTGTTATCATCGAATATTCAACAATGGAAATGGCCAACTAATTCCGAAGTTGACTATATCTGCGGTACTGCTGAATGTTATGATGATGAGACTGATACATACGGATATTTTGATTCTTGTTGTTACGGACATTATGAAAACGATCAATTGTTAGATTACGTAAATGGAGATGATAAAAGTTACATTGGTGCTACTAACAAAGATACATTAGCTGCATCGAATCCATTACTTGATACATATTCAGTTCCATATATATACGATACTTTCCAATTCGATCATTGTGATGATACCGGTGAATTTGATGGTGGTTTGGATGGTTATATAGAGTTTGTATATTCTAAAGCTCATGAAATATAAAGATCTTATATATCAAGGCGATGATAAGTTGCTTTTGTATATGTACTACTTATTTATTTGTTTATAATATAGACTCAGATGTAAATAATTTAATTGAAATTTGGATTTTCAACTTGATTTCAAGTCTTATTTTTGATCGCGGATCGATCCTAGTCAGAAAATCCATATGCAGATATGCATAAATCTGAAAATGAATTTTTGTGGCTGCAATGAAATGAGATGAATATAGCATAAAAGTGATAACACTGTTAACATGCTATCAATAATTTATACTTATGCTTATATAGCATTAATTTTATACTTAGTATGTGCTAATCGTCTGCGTAGATCAAGTACCCATAAATTATATGCTAAAGTAAATCCTGTTAGTTCAAATGATAAGTTTGAAAAGGCCAGAAACTATATTAGAATGAAACAGGTTATGAAAAAAGATAATTCTTTGAACGCTACGATAAGTAGCGATAATAATTTGGGTTATAAAAAATTTCTAGGTAAAGGTACATTAGACCAACGATTAAGAGCTATTGTATCGTATAAAAGAACTTCTGCGTATACTGCACTCGATGGTGATAACGTTTTAACTCCTCAAGAAGAGGAAGAGTTATTTGAATGTATGGATAGTGATGATGGTGATGATAATTTAATTGATACTGGTGATGAGGATTCTATTTATGAAAGTTTAGTGCTTAAAGTCATAGAACAGAATAAGCTGAGTGAAGTTAAACGCAATTTTATGCTAGATAAAGCCGAGAGAAAAGATTTTATATTATCAGATTCAACTTCACCAGCAATATCTAATATTACCAATGGAAATACCAGTAGTAAAGATTCATCTGATCTCTATACACCAGCTCGGTCTACGTGGGGAGTCTTTGAAAGACCACGAGATATTAGTAGAGCATATGGTGGTGGAAGATCAATCAGCAAAGAAGAAATGGATGCAATGGATTATGAGGCTGAACAACGTGAAAAAATTAAAATCGGTGAAACTCAACAATTTTTATCCCAAACAATGAAACTAGAAAAAGAAAATGAAAAGAAAATTAAAGATGCAATAAATAGGGGTAGAAATTTTATGAGTATGGGTAATAGAAAGTCTGCTGTAGAGGTATTAGAAAATGTTGAGAGTTTTTTGTCCTGGCAATCAGATTTAGGTGGAGAGGCATTATTAGAATTAGGTATGGCGCTTGAAACAGTAGATCGATCAGATGATGCACGGAAAATTTATGGGAAGTTAGCCACTACCAGTTGGTCGCCTAAAATTAAACGAAATTCATTGCAACTTCTTCAAGGTTTGGATATTACAAAACAAATTAAGAAAGATACAGAGGGATTGAAGAAACCAAGCATGGATATGACAAATATGTATATAGTGTCATCTGCGATTAAGGAGGGTTTAAGGAATGAGTGGGATGAATACAAAAAAAAAGATATCAGCACTAATATTTCACCTTGGTATGATGATAAGGTTGCTACTGATAAAAGTATTAAAATTAATACGTTTCGAGATGCATATAATTTGCTTATTAGTTCATTAAACATTCTTAATCGAATATCATCTGAAAATATTGCAAGGGCGTTTCGAAAGATGTACATTTCCCCCACTTTGGAACAGACTCAATTTTTAAAATCAAGGGGTTTATTGCAAGAAAATAGAAAACGCAATGTAGTATCCACTGTTGAATCTGATGCATCTTTGCCCACAATTAACAATGACACTAATAATGATGAGTCGCCTTTTAAAAAGCTTATGAATTCATACAATGGAGATAATAATATTGACGATTTGTCTGTTAATAGCTATATCGAAAAATCTATCGCTCTCCCAACATCAATAAATGATTTGTACCACAAACAATTAAATGGTACATGGGATATTGTGATATCTATAGTAGATGCTGCGCCATATGTCGCAAAGCGGTATGAAACTGGGGATATAAGAAGAATAATTTCGATAAGTGACGGTACATATCAAGAAATTAATAGTGTTCTTTGGGGATTTTCATTTGCATCTAGATCTTATCCTATGGAATATAATATTCAACGCAATGAGATTACTTTAAATAGTAAAGAACTAGCACAATCAGGTATGTTTGATCTTCAGTAATTTTTATTTTCATAACTTAATAATTCTTATAGTGGCACCTTGGCAAGATAAAAAATCTGTGATACGTAGGCAAAAAGTAGTTTATTGTGATGATAGCATTCTTATAACAAGAGATGAAAACACCGCAATTATGAATAATGATTTGTATATACTGCATAAAAGAGTGCTTCCATCGAAGTGGAAAAAGTATTAACTGTAATAAATACAATAAACTATTGTCACTTAATTACATCATGTTCATATAGTCGTTGTTGTTTCATCTATGCATCTTTTCATTATCGACCAACACGATGATTAAACGTAAAATATTCTGGTCGATTTAGATTTTCATTATAGAATTTTGTTTTTATATCTTTAGAAACCTTTACTGGATATAAATTTAATTCAATGAGCTGAGAAAACAATAATAAAAAAAACGATAACAATAATTCTATGAGTATATCTGATGGTGGTATAGTTATATTTCTTCCAGCATCGACTGAAAGTAGTTTGTACTGGTTCGCAGAATAGCCTAAGTTAAAAAAATATTATTTATGCTACAAACAAAAATACATGTGAAAATATAATACCTGCATGAAGTAACAATATTAATCCAACTGTTGACAAAATTCCTCTCATATTATTATTTATGCTCCAAACTTATGGATGGACCAAAATTTAGAATTGATGTTTTTTCACTTTCTGAGGGAGTCAATTTTTGACAGGACTGACTTAAATAATACATTATGGTAGTACTAGTAACTATTTATGTACAAAAAGATTAGAAAAAGTGTTACCTGTGTATTTAGTGCTATCCCCAACAATTGTTCCAGGTATACAATTTAGATATATTTGATTTACATTACATATTCGAAGCTTTAGCGACGTCAACGTTACATATACATATCTAATATTTGAATGACTGAATTGTGATCCGTCGGAATAAATAATTTATCCATCCTTGTGAACTAAGGGCCTGGTTTAAAATTCAACTAAGTAATAAAAAATTAGTCAACTGGTATGTGCCATGACGGAGACTGATATTAAATTACAACGAACTGTTGCTCCTCGGGCTAATCGGGGAGTTCCACGCAGCTATGTATCACCTTTTATTAAAAAAGCTGAGTCTTTGGCTCGTGCCAGAGCCACAGCAGCAACAAATTATCTTCGATCAATTCGTAAAAGTAATAATGTTGTAAAAGAATGGGATAGTAATGTAAAGAATAGCGTACTTTTCGATCCTAGTATTAAAAAAGAAGAAATGATAAATCAAGAAAGGAAATTACGTGCAATAGAAAATATTTCAGTACTCGATAGAATACCTATTACAAATTCGAGTTCTAGGACAGAACATAATTCCACCCTGATAAAACCTAGACAAACCGATAACATATATTCAATAACAGATCCTACATTATTACATTCCATGTCTGGGGATTCTAGTGAAGATGATGGAGTTAACATAAAAAATTCGTTTTTCACAGAGAATCATACAATTGAAATTTCCAAAGTTAGTCGTCCAACTTCTCCAATCAATGAAACGTATATCAAATATTTGCTTGGTAATAATATGACCGATGAAACAGAATTTGTGCAACTATTACCCGAAATTACGACTGAAAATAGTAAAACGTTATCATCCATGGATTTATTTAGTGCACATGATGACGAATGTGTACAAAATGACAATTATGTACAAAATGACGATTATGTACAAAATGACGATTATGTACAAAATGACGAATTATCTCTTGTAGATGTCATAGGTGACTATAAATCTGAAGCATATTATAACCACACAATTGATAATTTAGAATCCTATAATGCAGTTGATAATACCACTTCGGATCAATTAAATATCGCGCTTCTACTCGAAAAATTTACTAATGCCATAGATAAAATGCAGGAAATGTTTACAGTCTCTAAAGTTGCACAAGTAAAAGATGTAAATACAATTGAATTGGATTCCGGAGCTACGGAAGTGCCAGAAAGTAAAGATATCGAAACTTTACAATTTAATGTAAATGACATAGTCCTTCAAGATACCAAGCCTTCTTCGAAGGATATTGTTATGGATATCTTAATTGGGGCCGCGCAAGTAGATAAAAGTAAACTTACACAACTTAAATCTAACGATTATGGTGGGAAAACTGGTAAAAATTCTGTAACCTTTGGTCGCACAAAGTCACATGTTACAGAAGAAAGTTCAGCACTTAATTCGAAATATTATCCACTTACTGATAAATTTGTTACCAGTTTACCATATAGTAGTTTAATGCCTAATGAACATAATAGAAGTATGAATATTGATCTAGAATTTGAAACTACTATATCTCAGCCGAGTATTGGAGCTAATACAATATCTCTGTTTGATGTACCATTTAAAACTCCCGCTGCCTCGAATACTCATGAGACATCAATTGTTGCAAGTATTAATTCCAAAAGTAATAATGCCGAGTATTTAACTACTTTATTAAATAAAGAATACACGAAGCCAATGAACAAATTGTCGAAGAAAGAAAAAGCACGCCTACTTTCGATTTCACTGTTGCCGAAAGTATGTATCAGTCACGAAGCATCATTAGATTTTAAATTTTACAAATCTAAATATCGTAACACCAGGAGACTTCGTGATGTAACATTTAATTCGAGTGGGACTACTTTGAAGGTGATAGTAGATATGATAACTGATAAAATACTATGTGATACAGTACATGATGTAATATGTGAAATTGACAGTATTCTGAATGATTATACTGAAATATTTTTAAATAAAATTTAAATTATTTGTAATAATCAGTTTAAAAAATATACATTATTTCTTTGTTTCATTATCAGCATATGTATCAGTTTTGCTTTCAGTATTTTTGGCATAATCACTATCTTTAGCATCATCTCTTGTTTTACTTTCAGCTTTTGCATTAGCAATTGCGATGGATCTGGATTTATTATATGCACTTTTTCTACCTTCTCGAACCATAACTTTATAAAATGATTCATAATCCGCTGAAGCTAATAGACAATGAATAAATGTTTTTAAGTATGGCTCTATATCTGCGTTTTCATCATACTCCCTAACTTCTTTATAAAAATCGTGTATGGAACAATCTAATGATTCGAGATAACTTGTTAAAGTATCCTCGTAGACCTTTAAATACAACTGAAATAGACTATAGTATTCCATGTCATGTTCGCCACTGCACATTTCCGGGGCTGTCTCAAATGCGTGAGCATGATCCGCGAAGAACTTGTGGAAAACATCCAAAAAATTATGAGACCAGCAGTAGTCTGCAACTGTCTTTATCAATTCAGATGGCATTGTATTTGTTCAAAACCTGTTGTCAAAAAGATAAAAATCCAAGGAACCAGGTTCCGATTTTGATCGTTTGGTAAATGATGCTTTATCTTCAGTCCGTTTTATTCTAGGCACTTGTCTATATCGGGATAGCACGGTAAAATTAACTTATTCCTTATATAAACTAAAGTTAATCGGTGAAGTTTTTTTTTGTCATTTTTGAAAAAAAGCCGTTGAGATTTTCTTAAATTTTTGAATAGTTTAAAAAAAATCAAAATAGGAAAACAATGTGTGTGTGTGTCTAGACATCCAGCAACAGTACAAGATCGTCAACTAACACGGAATAATAATATAGAATCATGCACCATTCTACGAATACAAGTACTTCTTTGCAATCTGGTACGCCAGTAAGTTCAAAGTTAGCCCATATGTTAATACAACTAAAAGAAACAGAAAGTACCTCAGTAATTTCTCCTCTAGTAATTCAAGATCATCAAGTAGCTAAGCATAATATGCAGTTAGCAGAGGTAATTATTTATGTTATTATATTCTATATAAACATTCTTATGATTGCCACCTATACTCTAGTTTCGACCAAATCAATCAAAGCATGAAGCTGTAATTGATAGTGATACTTGCAATTGTAGGAAGTCTCGATGCTTAAAACTGTATGGATCATTTATTATTTCTCCTTATTTCTTCCTATCAAGGTACTTACTTATCTTAAATACAGGTATTGTCAGTGTTTTGCTGCACAAATTACATGTACTCCAAGTTGTAAGTGTTTATCATGTGCTAATACTGACGCTTACAAATCGTTGCGTGAAGGTTCTATCAAATGTATTTTAGAGAGAAATCCAAATGCTTTTGATTCTAAATTTAAACAGGTATTCTTTACTATATTAGTTAACATTTTTTCTATTTCTAAATTTAAATTTTATATTAATGCTACTAGGCTACCTTTCAAGAAGTTCCAGGAGTTGCAATGACCCATAAAACTGGATGCCGTTGCCGTAAATCATTGTGCCTCAAAAAATATTGTGAGTGTTTTCAAGCGACTATTCCATGTGGTAAAACTTGTGCGTGCTTATATTGTTGCAATACTGTTGATACATATAATAAAAATGGTGGCCCTGATGTGATAGAAATAGCTAAATTTAATACCACAACGACAACTCCTGAGACTTTGGTATATCCGAAGAAGCGCATAGATCAAGAGGATTCGTTAATAAAAGCCGCACGTGATTTGGTAACAATAATAATACTTCGAGTGTGTACTTTAGTTTACTAATTATTTCTTCTACTTACTAGGCATCGCTAAATTCATCTGAAATGCAAAATGAAGTAAAATTATCAGACACAGCTCCGTTGTCTGTGGCCATGTTTCAACCTTCAAGAGCCACAAACCGTCCACCTTTGCATCCAAACAAGAGAAAGCGAGAACCGGACGCTCAAGATTTCGTAACAATCGATCAAGCAGTGAAATTAAACAGTTTTTCTAATATTGCATCACCATTGATACCATCGAATACAAATAAAATGTCGATACAATCTATAACAGGTTATCAAGGACGATCTGCTTCTCCTAATAGTATTAATATTGCATCTGTGCTTTCACTGTTATCATCTGCACCATCAGCAGAATCCACAGTTGTTGAAGGAAACGATAAAATTGAGAGCTGTTATATGGCAACAAGTGGACATGATACTACTTCGGAAGAAGATTTTGTTGATAGTTCTGATGATCATAGTCCGATTTCTGTTGAAAACACTATCAATGCCAAGATAATTATAAATCATTGTCCAATATAAAATAGAAGTTAAACTATAAATAAAAATAATATGAGGGTTAGAGCTTCGTGTTATATTTGTTGTAGAAAATAAGTGAATCACAACAAAACCTTGGAGGTTTTTGTTATGACTTAGAGCTCACTTATTTGTGCATCTAGTTCAAGTATTAGTTATATATAGTAAAGTTGTTGTTGATTAATAAATACATTATCATTGATATCGGTTTATTGTGATTGCTGTTCCATTAAAGTTTTACTTACAACCTGCATTGCTTCAGTGTATCTATCAAAACAATTATTCATACAGTACATTTCAGAACTATCTAATCTATCTCCTCGTTTACCCGCGCATACTTTAAAACAATTGTCTGACATTTTTTGCATTATATCTTGAATCATTTGTGCTTGCCCATTGGAACGCAATGCGTTCAACGCTTCTTCTTGTTTGCGAGAATCCATTAAAACTTTAAAATCAATTTAATTATACTCGAAAAATCCTCCGTTTTAATTGTTAATTATAATTTGTAATTATGTGAAACGAAAACCTCTCAGTCTACGCAACGCACACTCAAACTGGAACTCGCAGGCTGCGAGCGCAGCCCGAATCGACCCAAAAACATGCCAAAAGGCCTGCCAACAAAACCCTTGATAATTAGTAACCACACTTTAGTAGAAATTTTATGATAACCGTGCCCCTCTCAATACGGCGCAATAATCGTTATTCTCTACTCATTCAATCAAAGATAAGATGTGTTGTACCCGGGGACCGGAACATCAACAACAACAAAAAAATATTAAATATCTAAAATAAAAATTTAAAACAATGAGTACAGCAAGTACAAGTACAGATTTAGATTTATGGATTGAGAAGCTATATTCTTGTAAATCACTCAGTGAAAATGAGGTAAAATTATTATGTGATAGAGCTAAGGAAATATTATTAGAAGAATCTAATGTCCAACCTGTCCGTTGTCCTGTTACTGTATGTGGTGATGTCCATGGACAGCTACATGATCTTATTGAATTGTTTCGAATAGGTGGTCAGGTTCCTGATACAAATTATCTGTTTATGGGAGATTATGTGGATAGAGGATATTACTCGGTAATGACAATATTATACAAATGATTTTAATTTTGTAATTTTATTTTTTGTATTCAGGTTGAAACAGTCAGTTTGTTAATTTGTATTAAAACTAGATATCCTGAGAGAGTTCATTTACTAAGAGGCAATCATGAGAGTAGACAAATAACACAAGTGTAAGTACGCGTACTTTCTTTACTCTTAATTTTCTACTACGTTTCTATTTTCATTTTCATATACTTTAATTTATAGTTATGGTTTTTATGACGAATGCGTAAGGAAATATGGTAGCGGTAATGTATGGAAAATGTTTACTGATTTGTTTGATTATTTACCATTAACGGCGGTTATAGAGGATCAACTATTTTGTCTTCATGGTGGTTTATCACCTGCAATTGAAACTCTTGATGCTATAAGAAAATTGGATCGGCTCCAAGAAGTGCCCCATGAGGGTCCAATGTGTGATCTTTTGTGGTCAGATCCTGATGAGCGTAAAGGTTGGGGAGTATCCCCTCGTGGTGCTGGTTACACATTTGGAACTGATATTTCTGAAAAATTTAATCATAGGAATGGATTAAACTTAGTCGCTCGTGCCCATCAGTTAGTAATGGAGGTATTAATATTATTTGTTCATGAATGCAACTACTTATGTTTTATTTTGAAATAGGGATATAATTGGTCGCATCAAATGAATGTTGTTACCGTTTTTAGTGCCCCAAATTATTGTTATCGTTGTGGTAACCAAGCAGCCATTATGGAAGTAGATGAGCATTTAAATAAATCTTTGTAAGTATTTCGCTTTAATTCATATGGATATACTAACTTACTGAAACTTTACTTATATAGTTTACAATTTGATCCTGCTCCAAGGAGAGGAGAGCCACTAGTAACACGTAGAGCACCAGACTATTTCTTGTAAAATGAGTGTTGTATTTATACATAGAATCAAAATTTTCACAAAAATCTTTCTTAATATGTTACATTATCCAACTTCTTTACACTAGGAAAAGGTTCAGGGCTACCTTTATGGGCACCGGTTGAGTAAAATAAAAGTGGACGATATTCATCATCTTTCTCTAAGAGACTCGAATTCTGAAAGCGAGTTATCATGGCAGACTTACCCTGAATTCTGGCAAAAGTTACTGCACATACTTTTTCCGAATTAAAACTTTTCCAACGCTGACCATTAAATTCGTTAACGAACGGAACTATGAATTTGGGTTCTAAAAAATTAATAAAGCAATATCCTACATTACATTTATTCTTGAAATCGATAGGCAAATAAAAAAAATCATAAGTTCCTTCGTGATTCAGATTTACCTCTTCTAGTAGCATTAGTTGATTGTACTTATTAGGAATATTTCGCACCATAATTGTGGTTCTAGAGTCAGTCCCTGTAAGTAAACTGTTTAAATCTAAAGAAAAATTTAACTCTGCATTACTATTATTGTTTTGTTTGTTTTGGCGCATACTATTGCCTGAAGAATTTCCAGTATGATGTAACGGTCGTGAATCAGTATTTTTTTGACGCAAAGAGTGATTAAACGTGTGTAAATTTGGGGTGATATTTAATTGCTGCTTCGAGTTAGTGCTCCAATCCTTGAAATCGATATTATTTGTTCCACTTGTGTGATTATGTGTTGAATAAAATTCATCCTTTGTATTTTCTCTAGAATATTTTTTATCGGTAATAGCATAATAATATGGGACATGCATTTGCATAGGCATTGGATACTGCGTAACATATTGAGGAATATTTGAAATACTGGGATTATCAATGTGCATATTTCTGGGGTATGAACCGTAATACGGTAATGACATAGCACCCTGATGTCCCAGAACAGGAATATACATTGCAGGATAAGGTTGTCTGTTTTCGACACTACTATATTGATTAGTGCTCTCACTTCTCCACCTAGAAAGAGTAGCCAATAATCTACTACATGTCTGTTGTTTCTTCTCATCAAGTGGAGAAAACTTGATATTAACCGTGGTGTGATCCCAAATTTGAGATGCACTTGCTAAAACCTCAGATGCGGCATGTCTGGCATCCTGAATATTGAAATATTCGATGATATAGTCAATTTTTACATCATTATTTGTTGACGAATTAATTATATTTATATCCTTTTCATGAAATATTTGTTGAATACTTCGCAACGCACCATATCTCGAAAAAATTGAATGAATATTAGATTCACTATGTCCTTCTTGGGGAATGTTTGTTACAATTAATTTGAATTCCTCTGAATTACTGTTAGATGAATGTAGCATTATGCTATATTTTACCTCTACTTCAACTTCCTCTGACAGTGATGAGAATGCACGAGTCGCTGATCTCAAATCAAAATAACATAGAAACGTCACCCCCTTGTGATGAAACTCTTGTCGAAGGTAGTATAATAAACCAAACTTTTGGCACCCGTTCTTTATATCATGTAAAGATATATCTGGTGAATGTAAAAGGATTATCGCACGAGACTCTGATTCGCATATACATGATTCTAATTCAACTTTAGTTTGAGTCAATATATCTACACTAGGGATATTAATATTCTGTTTATATGAGACGGGAAACGGCGGAGAATTTCTTTGCCCTTGAACTAATTGTTTACTTTTACTACTGCTTTTACTATTTATGGGGTGATTATTAATATTACCATTTATCTCATCAGGAGTCAAGCTCATTGCAAGCTGTGCACCAATTGCTTTTTCTAACTCTTGAAACGACGGGCTAGATGTTATTCCCATTTGCAATGATTGGGATCCGATAGATACTGCTATTTGTTTTTGATCTAATGAATTATTTCTTGACATCGATTGATTTTTTTTTGAACTAGACAAATTATGTGCTACAGGAGAAGATGGGTTTGATTTTTCTTCAATTACAACCTTAGTTGGTGTTCCTTCATTTGATTCGATACATACATCTTCTTCCCATCCCCATTCTTCTGAATTTTTATCCTCCATTTAACGTCTCGTTTCGCGTATGTACTACACATGCCGATCGAAGGCCGTATTTTGCAAATTTGAAGAAATCGACTAGTCGTAAACAAAGTGTTGCCCCGGTAAAAGACATCTTTACTTGTTAAAATGAGAAAGATATTCCATTTTAATCGGTTACAAAATATTTCAATCAAAAAACACGAAAATTTAATGTACAGTAATAAAAGTATCGAAGACAATCATTCACTTAAGGATCATTAGTTATAAATTCCCATTTTTTTTTATCGAGACATTCCAACCATGAACATATTCTCCATCCGACTTTATGATACCATGCTGCTAATTCATCAAATGATAACATATTCTGCTCTGAATCTATTGTGTAGAATACGGAATCACATAACCATGCACTGGCAGAATCAAGTATAAACAATTCTTCTGATGCTAATGTACGTATGTTATCATGAACGAAAAAATTTTGGATAACTAATAATGTGCAGAGAAATGATCTAAATAGTCTCCAAGTATCTCGCTTTGATATATATCCACTTTTATTTTTATCCAACATATCAAAAGCTAAAGCTAATTTTGATGACTTAGAACCCTGAACAATAACGGTAAAACCTATAGCAATTTCAGTAGCATCTACTACAGAGCTATTTCCAGCCCTGTCGAATGCATAGAATAGTTGTTTATAAAAACGAAAAAAGCTAGAGTCTTCAGTAGCACAATTCTTGGTGAGTGTTATTAATGCTTCATTAAATAACTCTAGAGATAAAAGACCGTCATCGGCGTATTGTAAAAATAATATAACTACTTCGGGTTCTAATTTAAAAGATCTAGCAAAACGACAATAGCTATATGCCGCAAATTTTGACACATTACGATTCACACACTTCCAGGAAGAATTATTTGTGTACATGACTATGGAAAATGCAATATCGTCAATACTAGTGCTAGATATATTGGTGCTGGAAGATTGAGAAGTATTATACGCAGGTGCTGATTCCCATTTACTTATATTTAGTAACTCTAACCAAGGAACTACCATATAGCCAGAATAGTTGTACCAATTACCAAAATTTTCGAACGAAATACAGCCATCATTATTTTTAATATCTATATTTATTTGTGCACATATTGAACTACATGCTTTATTAATTTTGTCTCTGTTGCGAGTTAGATATTGTATTACGGACTCTAAATCATCATATTTGAAAACGTATACCAATATCTTTAAATAATAATGTAATATAGATGACAAAGTAAAAACTTGAATACCATCGAGATCTTTACTTTTAATTTTATGTAGTTCAAATGCAAAACTTAATTTATATGATTTAGCACCTGAACAAAAAAATGATAAGGCGACAGCTAATGGAATTACTGAAACTCTTCCCATGTTACCCTCATTGAACATTTCATAAACTTCGAAAAATCTATGTAAGACAGCTGGTGATGAACTAAACTCGCGACATACAAAATTTCTGTATGTAGAAATATTGATAAATCCATCTATGGAATAATTTTCAAGTAATTTATACAACTTGTAACAATCGGTCTGACCAAGTCCAGTCAAATTAGCAAAAGTACTGACAAAATTAGCATGACTTTGATCAAATATTAGTCTTTCATCCAGTATCAGCACATTAAATAACGTCGTATCATCCATCATTTTGATAAATTAGTTCAACAAACTTTCAATTTTTTTTGAAATGTCAAAATTAGGGTTTGATAAAAAAATCCGATTTATCTATTTTAGATGTAATTTAATTGATTATTAGTATTCACTGAAAATAAAAATATTTACCTATTTTTATAGATAAAATTGAAGTTAAGGTTATTTAGATAATTGTTTACAAATGGTCACGACCTTAGAAAATTATTATGCAGGTGTAACAATTTATTTCAATAGATCAGATTGTCTACTGTGGTCATACATACTTAGTTAAGGTTTCGACAGTGAAAAGTGTTCGTAACATGTATGTCTTTCGAATAGGAATACGTTCATGTTAATCATTTACACATATATATAACAAAACCATTCCTAACTAATAACACTTTTCGTGATATTGTATAATTAATTTAATTGAAAGACTTAACTAATGAGAGTAAAATTAAATTGATTCTTTTCTGTTGAAAGATATTTAATTCAATGCATATTAGACATGAATGTTCATATGCAGTAATTCTCAATTACTCGTAGCTATGGGAGCCCGTGTCTTCGGTATGTTTTTCTCTGGTTAAAATATTCTTCGTTTAGTTTATTATATTCACCCCGAATATAATATAATTTTAAGAACTGTTACCAGTCAGAATCAACAGGCATACATTATTGTTTTTTGTCAGAATTTGTATTAAATAATTATAATTTATAGAGTCGGTAGTATACACAGTGATGATGATAAAACGAAGTTAAACTTTTAGGAGAACGAAATTATTAAGTAACGTAACGTAAATTAAAATTTATACTGAAATAAAATATGATTACAACTTCTGTGTTACTTAACTCAGTAGTACTGAGAATTAGTTAGAGATAATCGCTAATCTGTACAGTCTGCAGACCGTCATGAATATTTATAAATAATTAATTTTATCATACATAAATTTACATTCCATGTAATTACATATTGACTGTTTTAAAGTTTTAAAGTTTTACCAAGTAAAACAAAAACCTTAACAATAGTAAAATCACTACTACGTTAGACTAGTAGTACTAAATCAAATGTGAAATAAATATTGCTAAAGATACTTACTTAGTTTACGAAAAAACAGCTTCACAAGATATACATTTATTAGATTCGATTTTGTTGATTACATAACATGAATTGCACTTCCATGTTTGTCCTTCTACTGATGTCGATGGAGTTACAGTCCATATCGTATTATTCCAGGTAGAATT
>JACCDO011850816.1_pt1 | contig 48151 bp, 29 predicted proteins | sample 7446101 | NCBI WGS metagenome assembly JACCDO01 (sample SAMN15323440, study PRJNA562643) | freshwater metagenome | isolation source: river surface water | place: USA:Blue River Watershed | collected 2017-08-16 | reverse complement strand
TAGATTTTTTTAGATACATAGCTGTATATCATTTTGGGGGATTTTATCTTGATTTAGATATGACTGGATTAAAATCATTAAATGGTGTTTTAGAATATGATTGTGTTTTCCCTGTAGACCAATATATTAAAAACTGTGAATTGGAAAGATTTAAAGGCTATTGTGACAAAAACACCAATTTCCTTTTAGGACAATATGCATTTGGAGCAAAACCAAAACATCCTTTTGTCAAATTATTAATCGAAAATATTAATAAAAATATTGATTATTATATAGAGCAAGAGAAAAAAATAATACCAAATAATGAGAATGATTTTAATTTATATGTATATCGCTCAACAGGTCCAGATTTTGTTACTAATGTTTATCTTAACTATTCTGATAAATACAATATCAAAATATTGCATTATCCTAAACATCAGTATTTTGGCGAATATGCTAAACATAATTACTATGGTACTTGGAAATAATAATCTAATAATACATAGTATTTTTTGTAATTTTACAATTATATAAATTGTAAAAAAATTGATTTTTTGCATCTATTGATGGTTGACATTTTAATTAGTAATTATAAATATATATTGGTCTTACTGTCTTCCTTAGGATAGTGATTTTTTATTATATTATACATACATAAGAGATTTTTGATATCATTATAATTTATTGTTTTCTACGAGAACAACATTTTACAATGGCATCTAATTCAAGAAAAAACGCTCATGATGACGCAGAGTCATCTGTTACAGTTAATAATTTAGAATGGAGTATTACTTCTGGTAAGTTTTGGGAAAATTATGAAATCAAATTAGTTGACAAGACTATTCCCAATATGTTAGTACAAATGGGTAAGGACATCGTTACTGGTTCTTGCACATTTGTACCAGCTACTAATATTATTAGTGAATCCACTGTTGTTCTTAGTGAGTCTACTGATAATACTATGCCTATAGATAATGGTGAGGTTGTTGAAGGTAAAGTAGTTATTGATGGAGAAGCTGATGAAGTAGTTATTGATGGAGAAGCTGATGAAGTAGTTATTGAAGAAGTAGTTATTGATGGAGAAGTTGATGATGGAGAAGTTGATGATGGAGAAGTTGATGATGGAGATGAAGTTGATGATGGAGATAAAGTAGTTATTAATTCTGCAACAAATTCGGCTAGTCCGGTTACTTTTGTTAAAAAGAAAAACAAAGAGGGAAAAAAAACTCAACAAGATGATAGAATTGGTTTGTCCGGCGCTAATATGTACAGAATATTACGTGCAAATACTGATTTCTGCAGTCTATTTGGGTTTGAGCCTATCCCTATAGTCCGTGAAGAAACAATTTCATGTGGAATCTTTGATTTGGACAACGATCTTGTACTTAAGAAGAGAAGATATGATGCAGAAGTTAATGAATTAAATGAAGTTGAACGTCAATTTTCAGTTGAGCAAACTAACTTGGAATCAAGATTAGAGTCTTTAAGACAGAGCAAAGGGATTTTAGTTAAAAAATTGGAAGAGGTTACAAAGGAAGCTGAAGAAGCTTCTCAAAATATAGCAAAGTACACAAAGAAGCAAGATAAAAAAGGCGAAGACAAGTCTGATAAAATTGCTAAACATACTATAAAGCTTGAAAAGGCTAATGAAAGCATAAATACATGCCAACAAGAGATTAAAAGCATTGAGGATGAGATTGTCAGAATTTCGCTAGAATTCGAACAGTCTCAAATGATAATAGAGCTTAAAGCTAGTATAGTTGAAAAAAAACGCTTAGTAGAAAGTGCAAGAAAACCTTATGAGAACGCAAAACTTAAGGTTACCAGAGAAATTAAGACAACCCCAGAAGAGGAGAGAATCAGAGAAACAAATATTGAAGAAAATCATAATATTCCAAAACTAGAAAAACTTCGTGCTTTTATTGGTTGTGGTTCTGATTGGAAAATAATTTTTGACGATAGAGCCAAAAGTAAACACTATAGAGCTAATGGTTATTCAAAATATTATGAATACAAAAGTATAAAAATTAATTCTAATGATTATGTTGAGTTTAAATTATTAGAGTTAATGTTTCATATTATTTGGTTAACTAGATGCCCTAATAGTGAATACAATATACCAGTACCTGGAGGTATACAAAAAATACCTTTAAGTATGAGAGAAGGTGTGATTAATTCTTCCAGAAAAAGATTAGCATTCCATACTTATGTTGGATTAAGTAAGATAATCTCTGGATTAAGAGATCTAAGGGTTAGAGATTTATACAATTCAGCAAACACATTGAATGTTTATCCACAGGCAATTAATGATCTTGAATTAGTTTATGAGAGATTTAGAACTAATTTTACTCATGAAGGTGAATTAATTTTTAATAATATAGAGTCAGTTATTACCTTTATTACTGAAGAAATGCCTCATTTACTACAATATACAGAGTATGATAGTTTTCTACCAAGGTCTAATATTAAACCTTATGAACTACAGAAGACGGTTACTGGAGAGATAATAAATGGTATCCAAAAGAATGGTTTGTTGGGAATATTTAATAGTATCATGGGTGGAGGAAAGACAGCATCAATTATTAGTGTAGTTAGTTCAATTATATCTTCCTCAATCTCAAAATGGATTGGAGCAGTTAATGAACATGAAAAAGGTAGAACAATTGAAATATTATATGTTTGTCCAAAAACTCTTTTACCTGTTTCAGAACAGGTAGGACAGTTATTAACATCAATGCGGTTTTATTGGGGAATAGCTCAAATTGTTGGTCAGGACGATAATATTAGTTATTCTGCTAACTATGTGTGTAACGGAAATGTAGTGGTTAAGGAAGGAAGAAAAAAGAAAAAAGTTAAGACAACAATTCCTCCTTATGTATATTTATGCGATCCTAAATGTGCATCTTTAATTCTTAAAAAAAATAAGGAAAATAAGGATAAATTAGATAATCTTATTCAGAAAAAGGCTTCTAAGACAGAAATTAAAGAAGCAATGTCAAAGGTTAAGGAATATGTAGTATACTATGATGAACCTACATCAGTTGGTGTTGATGAAATCTTAGGAGATGTTCCGTCATCTGGTCATATTATCAATATATTATCAGATATTATTGCATATGCTCCTAAAGTTTTATTCCTTGTTAGTGCTACATTGGACAACTTGGAAGAGTATCCGGAATTAGTTAAATTATACAGACAAAAATATCCTGATAGTCGTTGTGTGACTATTAATATGTCTAGGTCGCAAATTGGGTCCCTTATTTCTGATATGGAGGGTAATGTCTACATGCCTCATTTAGGTGTTGATAGTCTTGATACTTTAATACAAGTGTACGATAAATTATGTAAGAATCCTATCTTGCTTAAATCTTATACTGCTGATTATGTCTTAAAACTACACAATACTTTAATATCAAATTCAGTTAATATCCCTGAGGAATTTATTTTTAGTAACTACATGAATAACCCAGGTCATATTAATCAGCAATCAGTTGAAAATCTAGCTATCAAATACATCGAGCTAATGATTGAAAATGGTAATGATGCAGTTATATCAACCTGCTGTTCATCTAACTACACAAGACCTGCTTTCGATAACTCCAATCCGATAGATATGGCTAAAAAAATTAAAGGACAAGCTATGATAATCACACAGAAGCCACTTGAATTTACTATAGACACATTTGGTAAGTTTGAATTATCAACAAGACTAAAGTCTGGTATCAAAACATTCTCAACTATGTATCAAAAGTACACGACGGACCATGATGCTTGGTTTAGAAGAAAAGAAAGGATTGCAGATGGTGATGAAAAATATAAGTCTGTAATTAGATCAGTTAATACATCATCTGTTAGAGTATCTAATTCCAGAAATAGTAAAGAAAAGGATAATAGAAGGAATGAAGCAACACCTAGTCAAATGGCGCAAGATTATGAAAATGAAATTCCTGCTCCTAAATTTGATCCAACTGGTGGATTCAAGTTTAGTGATAAAGTTAATTCTCCAGCCACAGGTAATTGGAATTGGGATGATATCAATGTTACTGACCAATTAAAATGGCTATTAGTTTCTGGTATCGGTGTTTATCAGCCAAATAACCCAAAGATTCCTTCTAATTATACACAACTAGTTGTTAATTTGATGAGTAAAGGAGATTTGGCTTTTGTAGTTTCTGATGATACTATATGTTATGGTATTAATTTCCCTTTTAATGCTATTATTGCTAAAAATGATATGATGCAATCACGTTCAGTTCAGACATTACTCCAATTGTTTGCTAGAGCTGGTCGCCCTGGTAAATCAGATAGAGCAAATATTTGGATAGATGCTTCACTTGTTTCTAGCAAACTTGTTAGTTATGTCAGAGAAAATACTTTTGTTAATGTTGAAATGAATAATATTAACAAAGCAATTAGTATTGCTCAAGAGAAAATTAATGGTACTTGGAACAGTAGTTCGGTGGAAACTGTTTTGGATGTAAATGACTCGGCTACACCTGTCAAATCCATTCAAGACACATCTAGTCCTTCTAGTTCAAGTTCTTCTAGTTCAAGTTCTTCTAGTTCAAGTCCTTCTAGTTCAAGTCCTTCTAGTTCGAGTCCTTCTAGTTCGAGTCCTTCTAGTTTAAGTTATCTTGTTGGGCTTAATAGCTCGAGAAGACAGATGACAATGTCAGAGTCTATAGTAGAGACAGCTTTGATAGATAATTCTGCCAATCAAGTTATAACAAATTCTACAAGCTTACTTGTTATACCTGCACCAAGTATTGAAACTAGTTGGAAAAATATAGGAGACCGTATTCACGATATTTATGCAACTAATAAATTGCGTATCCGTGGAAGAAAATCAAGTTTAATTCAACTAAATAGGTTTACAGTTATGTCAAATGTTGATATTTTAGATTCAACTATGTCTATAGATTATGGGTCATTTAAAAGTGTCCCAGTTTTTGCAAAGTCTCTTGTAGGAATTATGGACACTTGGAAAGGAATAAGAGATGAACTTGATGACCTTGATAAGCTTAATACAGAAGATAATTTTATTGAACACATTAATTACATGATATATCTTGCTGTTCTTAAAGTTAATACCGAGATTACTGAAGAGGAAAACTCACATTTGGTTAGATTAGTTGGTAATTATGATAATAATGTATATTCACAAGCTTCTTATACCGATAGTATTAGAGGATTGGTGAGTATCATAAGGACTATTATGTAATTATATTTGTAATTTATTTATATATATATGTATATTTATTATTTTTTATAAGTTTATATAATCAAAAATAATAAAAATATAAAAAGTTGAAAACACCATACCCTGAATCGCCATTTCATAGATATTAAGTACATAGACAGACATATATCCGATTCAATTATTTTGTTACTTGGTCCTCTAAGAGCACCCTGTTTCATTGATTGTCGGTTTGTTTGTTCAACACAAAAGCTATAGCTATTCATTCAGTACACTTTATAAGAGTACTTGAACTTTTGCAAGATATATTTATCAGTATGGCGGGACGCAGTACTGATTTATCGCCTCCATCAGAGGAGGTATTTAAATGGACAATACGTTCAGATGGTTGGGACCGTTACGAAATGCCTTTGAGCAATGAAGAAAAAGTTATCGCAGAAATGCTTAAACAATATGGTGTGGATGTCATTAATGGTAACCAACCGCTTGTTTTATCCAAAGAGGTTTTTAACCCGTTATCTTATGTTAGACAAGGACAAGTTGTTACTACTGAACCAGATGAAGAAGCTGGTGAGAATAGTGAGGATAGTGAAGACGAAGTTAGCGAAGATGGTGAAGACGGTGAAGACGGTGAAGACGGTGAAGATGCCGAAGATGCCGAATCTTGTTCTGAAGGCGAGGATGAGCCAGATTCAAGACAGGTTAGAACAGTTGGTAAGGCTGGTACAGTTACACAAAGCGAACACGTCGAGGAAGAAGCTGTGTCTGTACCGGATTCTTCTGATCAGACCTTCTTACCCAAGTCTATCCCAAGTTATTATGAAAAGCTTAGACAAAATGAGCATTTTAATGAACATTTTGGTTTTGAAATGCATGTTCCTGTCGTTACTGAAGGAGCAAAAAAGGGAAAATCTGGTCCTAAGAATGCTAAAGTTAAAGCTGAAATTATTCCAGGTATCACCAAGATTAATCGTGTAATTGAAAGACTTCAAGCATTTATTGGATGTGATGCTAATTGGAAATTGAGCCGAGAAGACTCTAGAGAGAGAAGCGATTATCAGACTTATGGTAAAAGCGAGTTCTTTGATGTTCCTGAAAAAATGAACACAAATGGAATCGCAGAGTTAGACATTCTTCGTCTTATCCTACACATTAAGTGGGTGACAGACAAGGCTCATGATATTAAAGTAACCAGGAATGAAAATTTTCATCCCAAGTTATCAATACGTGAACTTCATTATCATGCAATTTATTTGCATCGTATTGAACACATTTACAATTTGTATGTTGGACTTAATACTATTATTAGTAACATCGATTCAATTCAGACTTGTAACATTCAAGCAATGCCTGGTGACCCTAACAGAATCTGTGGAATCTCTAAATTGGCTATTTTGGATTTGAAGACTGCTGTTGAACGATTTAAGCGTAAGGTTAAGATAGGTAAACAAGGGACTAAGCCTGAACACATTTTAAGAGATGATGCTAAAAGAACTATGGTTATTTCAGATATGTTTCCTTATCTGTTACAATATTCTAGATACGATGGATGGTTACCAGGTCGTAAAGCACAACCTTATCAAACTCAAAAGGAATTTATTTGCGAAAGTTATTCTGCACTTAAGTCATCAACACGCCTGTTAATTTTCCAAAGAGACCGTATGGCCGCAGGAAAGTCTACTGCTATTCTTGGTCTTGCTTCAGCTGTAGCTAGGTCTGGAATGGCTCGTCAAATTGACAAGAAAGACCATACTGCCGGTAGAAGTGTGGAAATTATTTATGTTATTACCAATAATAATCGTCTCGTTGGTGAACGAATTGGTTCATTGTTAACTCATACCCGTGCTCGTTGGGGTGTTTACAACATTGTCGGTAACGATGCTACTCAAAATGTTGAGATGAAAGTTAATTACACATGTATCGAACGCCGCAGAAGAAAGAAGATTAAGCATTCTCCAAATGTTTTTATCACATCTCCCGCTTGCTGTGCTCTACTTATGCAAAAGAACCAGGAAATCAAGAACAGAATTAAAAAGCTCAAGGAGACTGGGGCTTCTAAGAAAGAAATTAAGGCTCTCGCAAGCACTGTTAAGAAATTTGTTGTTTTCTGGGACGAACCTACTTCCTATGGAATCGACCAACAATGGAATATTACTCAGCCTCATACACTTTTAGATTTACCAAGTGAGGCACCGCAGACAATCAAGTATCTCGGTGAAATTGTTAGAAATCCTCCTGACGTATTTGCTCTTGTTTCAGCTACAATTGACAAAGCGGATGAATTCCCTGAACTCGTTAGAAAGTTTTGTGAGATTGAAAACACTACTGGAACAAGTGTTTTAGGTGAATCTAGTGAATCAAGTCAACCTATTCAATCTACATCTGTTAAAAGTCGTGTTATTACTATCGATGGTTCCAAATCTAGAATCGGTTCATTTATTTCGGATATTGACGGAAATATTTATTTGTCACACGACGGTGTTACTAATATTGAACAGTTACAGTCTGTTATTAATAGACTTGAACAATACCCGCTTTTGCAAAAATGTTATACCACCAAAACAGTCTATGTTATGTACAGGAGGCTTAAAAAATTACTAAAGCATTCTACTCCTAAACAACGTATACCTGATGAGCATAAGTTTGGAGAATATCTGGGTAAGCCTGGTAATTTCTCTCAACAAGCTGTTGAAGACCTTGCTATCATCTATCTTAACATTCTAAAGAATCATGCAGAGCTTATACTTGGTTCTGAATCTGGTTCTGAATCTGGTTCTGAATCTGGTTCTGAATCTACTAAAATTACCCAAGTTAACGAAATAATTACTAGCTTCTGTGAACCGTTAATTACCTATACACCCCAAAAATCTCTTACTTTATCCAGGAAACAAGTTGAAAGAGAGAGAGAGGCTAAGCTTAAGGGCACAGAAAAAGAACCTGATGAGCAACACGAGGATGAGGATGAAGAAGATGAACCTGATTACGAAATTTACCATAATGAGTTCTCGATGGACCATTTGACTCTATGTCGTTATCTCGCTCAAAAGATTATTAGAGGTCAGACTTTAGTGATTTCTTCAGACCCAGTTAATACTGTTATTCGGGAATTTTCTGATCTGGTTGGAGGTATGAATTCTACTCACCATGGAGGGAGAGATTTTTCTCGTATTTATAAACAATATAAGGATGCCCTTGCAAGATGGAATAGGGCTTATGATGGGTTTAGTGATGGAAAAACCTATTCTATGGTAGTATCAAAGTATACAGGAAAGGATGCACCTAAAACTTATGACCGTGAAGAATCAGAAGCGCAAGCTGGACGATTTACAAATGATTATCCTCCGCCAAGCTTTACACCCTATTTAGAATACGCAAAGTCTCGTCGGTTACCGAGTATTGATGTTGCAGTTGATTGGGATGACTTTGCTATTGATGACAATCTTAAGGCGCTTCTGTTAGTCGGTATTGCAGTTTATTCGCCAACAACTATGCCTACTGAATATACAGATTTAGTTGTTAAATATATGCACAAAGGACAACTCGCACTCGTTGTCTCTGACGATTCAATTTGTTATGGTGTTAACTATCCATTCGAAAATGTCGTTATACTTGAGGTGTTGTTATTGCGTTCAGTTCAGACTTTCCTCCAAGCTTGTGCACGCGCTGGACGTCCTGGTATGTCTGATAGAGCAAATATTTGGGTACATCCGTTAGTACTTGATAAACTTAGAAACTTTGTGCATAATCCTAATTTCCATAATGTCGAAAGAGACAATATTCGTCATGCTGGAATTCTTGCTCAAAAGAAAGATGTTCAAATTATACAAACTCAAGATTTGCAAGGTGAAAAAGAAACTTGTCAAGGGTCATCTAGAGCTGGACAATCTGTAAAATCGTCTTTTGTTAAAGTTCTTAAACTAAATGAACTATTTAATCCTATTAGACCTGAAGAACCTGTTGAACCTCTTAGACCTGAAGAACCTGTCGAACCTACTAGACTTGTCGAAATAGTTCCTCTAGTTTCTCCAGTTCCTCCAGTTCCTCCAGTTTCTTCAATTCCAAGTTATCTTGTTGGGATTACCAGGGCAAGGACACCTGTGGTTGAGTCTGTGGTTGAGTCTATTCCTTCTACAGTTCTTCCTAAGCCACCCAAAGTTATTAACGGGTATGATAATTGGTCTGATGTTAAATCTCAGGCTATTGTAATCACAAGACAAAATAGGGTTTGGGTTCAAAACAAGTGCAAATCATATTACCACCTGTCTGGAGCTTCCCTACGAGCAAACGAGGATATTACTCAACTCAAAGGGACAGGTACAAGCGTTTTCAAGGAGACTCCAATTGACCCTGTTACAAGGAAATCTCATATTGAGCGAATTTTACCTTTGATTAATGCATTTAATGCAATCTCTGAAGAAATCGATACTGATGATGAAGCAAATATGGTGTCTTATGTCTTCTATCTCGGCATCCTGATTTATGGGTCTATCCCAGTTATGTTGACTCAGGATGAGCAGGCATGGATTAGGAGTTTCCATGAGCTTATTGATTCTGGGTATTACTCCAAGTACAAGGAACTTGTTAAGTTAGTAGTTAAATCAGAGGAAAACTAAATCTTCTGATTACTGTTTTTATATGAACTGTTACAGTAAAACTTTTTTATAAAATAATTTATATTTTTTATAGAATATAAAATTTACACATAATTATACTTGTAAAATTGGTGGTATTGCTCCTGGTGTTAAAGCTGTAGAAACTTCTTGAGCAGCTCTTGTTGCATCAGTAATTGCATCTGGTTGTAGCATAAAACTTGCTTTATCTATTGCTGCAAAAATTGCTTTAGCTCTTAATTGATCTGGTGTTAAGTTTATAACTGGAGGAAGATTTGGTGGTAATTGTGTTGATGGTGGTAATATATCAGCTTTAGGTGCAGGAGGAGCTAGAGGTAATATTAATCCTTGAGCAATACCTAAAATAATTTTATTATAAAAAAATTGTACAATTGCTAATATTGCATCTACATTATTTTTAACTGCATTATTAGCTACTTGATTAATTTCCGTTTGTGTTACATTAATTGGAGGGGTTAAAGTAGGGTCAAATGTTTTAACTGTTCTCCCTGGAAAAGGATTAACTACTGCATCTCCTGCTGGTGCTAATGGATTTCCTAAAGATGGAACTAATGGATGTCCTACTGTTGCTACAGTATTTTGTCTATTTTCTAAAGGATCATAGTAATTTGAATATATATCAGGAACAATATCTGTTGTGGAATAAGGTATTCCTAGAGTGTAGCAAATTAATTCTGTCATTGTATATTTATCTGGAATTATACAACCATATTGACCGACAATTGGTTTAAAATTATTTGATATATATGAATCAGGATTAGTTTTTAATAGATTTAAAAATGTTTCACCAATCAATTTTGAAGGTAATGAACCTAGATGAATACCATCTCCATTAACATGATTATCTTTAAGAGTATAATAAAATAAAGGAGTTTGTTCTCCAAATACTTGAGTTAAATGTAATAAATCAGCTTGAGTTACTAAAGGAGTGTTTAAACTTTGAAATACTAAATTTCCTTTTGATGAAGCTAACACTTCTGATTCTGGAATTCCATATGCTCTTGCTAAATCTTGTCCTGAAGGTAATCCATATACTACTCCTCTCATTAAGTTTCTAAGAGGGAGTATTGGTGGTGGTCCTTGTGTTACTGAAAATGGTAATTTGTATAAAGCTTCAGTTATAAATGGATCCATATGTTCTGTTACTTGAAAACCTTTTGAATGGGGCATTGGAAAAAACATTGACCAGTCGATTGTTTGATTTGGTGGGAGAGGCTTGAATCCTCTTAAATCTGGGATAGTTACTAAAGGATTTGGTAAATCTGAAGAAAATAAGGGAAAAACATCAAAATTAGAATTTAAATAATAAGCATCTCTTACCAAAGAATGACCATATCTATATACTGCTCCTGAAAATTCTATTGATAAGCTTGGACTTATTGCTTGAATTTCCTGACTTATTACAGGATTACCATTAGCATCAAATAATCTTGAAAAAAACTTTCCACACATTTTTGCTAAAAAATCATTAACAACTATATATTGATAATGCCATGTTACTATTTGTTTTGCTTGAACTATTAATTCATTTACTGTTAAATTTGGATTTGCAGTTTTAATTTCATTAAATACTTTATTGTGGAATTTTAGAAATAATAGTTGAATTTGGGAAATAATTAAATTCTCTTCATCTCTTGCATCAGCTATTATTGCGATTCCATTTGTATTTCTTGGTAAATCATCTTCTCCGTTAGAATTTTTACCTATATCAAATAATCCTTGTGCATTTAAAAATTCATTTGATAAACCATAAACATTATCTAAATCAAACCAAGATGTTCTTGTATTAGGTAATGTTGTAGGATCTACTGTAGTTCCTAATATTGATGATTGTTCTAGGGTTAAATCGTGATCTATAAATTGACCTAAATAGGTTAAACCTGCAGGTAATACTGAACCATCTAAAGGTCCTCTTTTAGCCGGATCTAACATTGTTTTGGATAATAATTCTAAATCTAATTGTCCTGCATTTAGTCCTGAAAGATTTGGAAATAATCTCGAAAAGGATTGGGCAGGAATATTGCCATGAGGAATTGGTTGGATTTGACTCATATTAAAATTGGTTTATATTTAATTTTATATTAGGTATACAAAAATTGAATTTTTGAAGTATTTGATTGGCCCACACATTCTTGATTATATTGGTCGAAGATGTCGGTCAACACCAATTCGGAGATTTCCCTGTCCAATGCTATTCATAGAAGTGTGATGGGGGCCCCTATGCTGGAACGCTGGGGTAGACCTGCTGACTCGATCAGTACGGTAGAAGCTAAGAAAGATATTGTTGAGTGCGGGAAGGTTATCAAGTACTTGGAGAAAAAACTTGAACCCCTTGAATGGGATGATGATAAGCGTGAAGCGCTGGACGACAAGCTGAGTGAGGCTCGGTCATGGCTTGGACGTCTTGAAGAGCGCTTAAAGGAGGTCGAGCGCATTAAGAAGACTGGGGAATCTTACGCTGCAGAGGAGAGCAGAAGACAACGAGCTGTAGAGGCAGCTAGTCGTAAGCAAGAAGAGGAAATTAGTTACAGAGCTGCCGATTTTTCACGAACTAGAGCCGGAAAGAAGATTCTCGCTAACCCCATGGTTGACGATCAAGATCTAGAAGCTATTGTTGCAAGCCGAATGGGACGAGGTGGTCCTACTATTCTTGATCGTGGTCATGGAAAAATGCAGTATTACACGTCGTCTAGCACTTGTAAAGTCAGGGTGGGCTCTGCTGGATGGCTTGGAGATGATCGTAAATCCCAGCGTGTTGAAGCGGTGGCTCCTGTCCCTGAGCCTGTCACTGAGCATGTTGAAGCGGCACCGGCTCCTGTCTCTGAGCCTGTCCCTGAGCCTGTCCCTGCTCTTCCTGCTCTTCCTGCTCCGTTTGACTCCTGGCGTTCAGTGGCCGCTCACATTCTGTCCATTTTTGACCGCAACAAGAAATGGGGTAGTAACCAGGTTTGTCGTTTCATCAGTCTCACTAACACATCCATCACCCTTAACCATTCTGATCTAGTTAACCATCCTTCCATTATCAACTTTACGCCTGAAGAGAAGGACCGTGTTGTCAGTGAGGTGGTCGGTAAGGTGGCTGGACGCGGTGGTCGCCTCACTGACATTGTAGCCACCTTTGCCTCAAGGAAATTCGCGATGTTTGACTTTGAGTGGGGTACGGATAGGATGGATGAGGTGGCGGCGTACCTCTTTTTCCTCTCTACTAATCTTCTCGGATCTGACTTTGGCTCTGGTTCTGTCGTTTTTACCGAGTCTCAACGTGAATTTGTTAGCTACTGGGTCCAGACGGTTCGGGCAGTCGAAGGGGCTGAGCACTCTATGAGTGCTGGCTCTCAGGCTTTCAAAACCTTTGTGCTTGGTGTGGACGCATCCTTCCGATCTCATTTCCCTCTGTAACCTTAGTTCACTCTGTTTCCTTAGTTCACTCTGTTTCCTTAGTTCACTCTGTTTCCTTAGTTCACCATGTTTTTTTTTAGTTTGCTTGTGTATATAGTTTAACAAATTTTTATTTGTATGTATTATATTTGTTTAGTATATATAAATCAAAAAGATTGAATTTTTCAGTCTGTGAACAATCCTTTTGAATTATTAAATTAAGAACAGTATACCAAGATTCCACAGATTTAGGTTTGTTTTTCTTTGCCTATAAAGCTTTTATACTTTCACTTAGATACTACGTACCATAGCTCTCCACGAGGGTTTGTTACTTACTGTCTATAAATATTTTCAGATTCTGTCTTGTACTTACTGGATTAGACCAGTATTTAAACAAGTAACTCATTCTAATTTAACGTGTCATTTAAAATGTACGCATCTCAAATACATTCTCATATTAAAGGTCCTCAAGCGCCTGTGTTGAGTCGCAACTATATCGACTTTGAGGCTAAATTCGTTCCTAACGGTTATTTTGATATTACCACAGCAGCTGGTGACGGAAACTGCTTTGTTAATTGTATCAGCATCTTGCATGGTAGAGGACAGGAAGATGCAGCTCCTCTTCGAGCTGCAGTAGTTAATCACCTACAAGAAAACTCTGCTTTATACGAGCCATTTTACGATAACGACGGCGAAGACTCATACCACCAACCCACATTCGCTCGTTATCTTGTCAAGCTAGCAGAGGACGGGATTTATTTCGGAGAGCTGGGAATTCGGGCGATGGAAGATTTGTTGAACCGTCCGATTGCAATCTGGTACGAAGACAAAGAGGGCGGTGTTCGAGGACTCCGTCGAGTGGTAACAACTTTTGGCTCTGATGAAATGGAGGCCTACTACAAGAAGGTGCCTCCTCTCCATTTGCTTCGTGTCGGGCAAATTCACTATGACGTCATCAATTGGGGCAGAAAAATCGAATATTTTGAAGCTCAAGGTTATGGGAGTCTCCAGACTCTCAGAAGCGCATTGCTTGGGCCTGTTGACTCGATTGCTCCGTCCGTTGAGCCTGTTGCACCATCTGCTAAGCTCGGTGACCACGTTATTCCCGAGCCGCCCGCTAACTACACCTGGGAGACTGTAGCTGCCCGCATCCTCAAGATTATTGGGCTAAACAAAGACAAGAGGAACTTCTCATCCCTGTTCATATATTTGCTTAACAGGGACTCCATCCACTCGACCGAAAACCTAGACGCAATTTTAGGACCTACCACTACCAAATTCAAGCTGTGGAAAGACGAATGGGAGGACTCGTGGGGGAGCTCAGTTACGGTTAAAGCCTCCTCAATTACAAAGCGTCTCGATGAAATATCCGGGGCGTACGGTGCGCTCATCACTCAACAAATCCACTCGGACATCGCTGCCTATCTATTATATCTCTCGGCAATCATTCTTGGGTCGGATTTTGGCCCTGGACCTATGACTCGGGTAGTTCTTTCGCCTGGGGAAGTTGCCTACATTCGGTCTTCCGCGGAGTTTAAGGACCTCCCGGAACAAGTTAGCGAGTTTGTTGAGCTAGTTTTTGCTGTTTTTCTGTCTGTTTACGACCATGAGTAATTGTTAGGTCGTTCTGTTTCTATATTTTCATTGTTTTAGTGTTTGTGTATTTTATTTATTAAATCTACTATAAAAATTGAATATAAATTTACTAGGTTGATGTAATATATTGAGATTATATATATTAACTACAATATAATGTCGTCTAATAAATCTAATACATCAAACACAAATACAGCAGAACAACGGAATTTTGGTCCTCTACCAGATGAGGAACTTCTTACAATTCCAATGATCAAAGTTATGATGTCTGCACGAAATAGACAAATAGAAGTTTGTAAATTTGGTTTTGCATATTCAGTTGCAGAAGAAATCTTAAGAGAAAGAAATAAAAAAAAAGCTAATCCTGAACCTGTTGAAATAGTAGAATTACTAATTACAAAGTGTAGACAAAAGTTACCTACACAAGTTCCAATAGAGTATTTAGCTGCATTATATACTTTTAGATTTAATCAAGAACAGCTTGAAATGTTAAGAACTATTTTAAGTAGAGTAACTTCTGAATAATATTAGTTATGGTAAATTTAGTTAAATCCAGTTAAGTTTAATTTAAGTTGTTTTTTTATATATTTACTTTGTTTTTTATATATAAATCCTACTGTAAAAATTGAAAATATATGATTAAAATTCAATTTTATATATATAATTTCTACTATAATGAACATGGAAGCACATATTATACATTGTATACAAAAAGCAAATAAGGAGATTGAAATATTTAAAGAAAGTATTAGTAGTACAGATTTAACTAATATGGAAGCAGTTAGTGATTTATTAGAAAGAAGTATTGGATTGTCACAAAGGATTAACTCTCTTACTAGCTCTAGACATAGGCATATTTGCTCAAGTTGTAAAAGCGAAAAATCTTGTGATTCTGGTGGTGGTGGTGATTCTGGTGGTGATTCTGATTCTTGTAGAGAATCCGATTCTGAATCCCCATCTGATTTACAAATTAAACCACTTAATGTTGAAGCTTTTGGTTACTCAACAGATACTGTTCAAAAACTCAGAGAACTTGGTTATGAAACTATTAAAGATATTTATGATGTACTTAATACAATATTTGAATCTGATGCAGCTAAAAGATTGGAATATGAAAACTGTTCAATTGAAATTTTAGAAAACTGTTATATCAATAATAAAAGTAATTTGATGAAATATATTTCTTTTAAAGATAAAAATGATAATAATTTGTTAGGAGATTGTTTAAATGTTAAAATGAATAAATTATCTATGTGGATTTTGAATAAACCTGATATTATTACTCCTGAATTTTTAAATAGCAAAAATAATATCGGTGATACACCATTTATGATTGCTTGTTGGAAAGGAGAATTATCTATTGTTAAAAAAATGTTAGAATATGATTTCTTAAATATTAATGAACTTAATTCATATGGGCAAAATGCTATGTTACTTTCCATTATGTATAATAATGAAGATATTTATGAATATCTTTTTGAGACTAATAAAATTGATTTGTATGTTGTAAGTAATTCTGGTTGCACAATAATTTACAAAGCATTATTTAATTCAAAAGAAAATTTTGCTCTCAGGTTATTAAATAGAGCAATTTCAGATGAAAAAAAAAATATTCTTTTTGGGTTAATTGATAAAAAAAATACATTACTAAACATTGCTTGTAAAAAAAGGTTACGAAAATTTATTAACAGTTTTTTGGAATTATACACTACCACTCCTGAATTATTTACAGAAACCTACTTTAATATCGCAGATGTTGATAAAAAAACTGCTTTGGACTGGTGTTGCTTTAATAAATTACACGATGTTGCTAATAAAATTATCGATTTTGGATCAATTAATTATTCAGTTCATTATTTTACCGATAGTTCTAATACACTTATTAACTTTATACAAACAGGTATGTATGATATTGCTTCTAGACTAATTGATATCCCTTTAGACAAATTTCAACCTAGAGATGATATTTTCCTTGCTGAGTTATTTACAGCCTGTAAATTTAACCAAAGAGATATTTTTAACAAAATGCTTATTAAGTATTCTGTTAATGATTATTTAGGATGCTGTGATACAACTAGTAATAAAAATATACTTATGTATACCTTTGAATATTCTTGGATTGAGGAATCCATATATATACTTGATAGATTGTCACAATTTGATGTTTTTACTAAAAACAATGATAACAAGACGATGTTTCAAATTGTTTGTAATACTGGGAATAAATCTATAATCGAAAGAGTACTCAATTTTATTGATATTCGAAAAATTATTGACTGTAAAATTTCTTATGATATCTTTTCAACAGTTATTAAGCAGCTTAATAAAAAGTCTAAAGACAAAGAACTTATTAAATTAATTAATGATTTTTATTCTGTAATCCAACATGAAGTTCTTCAGAAGAAAAAAGAAGATGATGCTAAGATATTAAAGTTAATGAATGAGATTGGGGAACAAAGTGTATCAAAATCTAAAAATAAAAAATCCAAAAAGAAAAATAAAGTTAAAGATAAACCTGTTATTCAAACTGAAATATCTCAAAAATCTACTTTGGTTACAAATGAAGTAGAGACTTCTACTGATGAAGATGAAGATAGTCTACTCATTAATTCTGCTTTTAATAAATCACCTAAAAAACTTTCTGTTACTGTATCTAAACCTGTTGGTGTTGGTTATTCAGAAAAAAATACTTTTGTTTCAAGTTCAAGTAATATAGGTACATCTAGTCCTGGTGTATCTAGCACATCTAGTCCTGGTACGTTTACTAAGACTCATCCATCTTCTAAATATAAATATTCTAGAGCTGATCATAATTCTAAACTTACTTATGTTAATCAAGGAACAAAGTTATCATCAAAATCTGAAACTGAAGATAGTAAAATTAGTCAGTTTGCTCCTAATTCAGTTGTTACAAGTGAACAAAGTGATTCTTTTGAACAAAAAATTAAAATGTTAGAAGAAATTGGAAAACAACAAGAACTTGAAAGACAACAAGAACTTGAGAGACAACAAGAACTTGAGAGACAACAAGAACTTGAGAGACAACAAGAACTTGAGAGACAACAAGAGATGTTAAGACAACAAGAGATGTTAAGACAACAAGAACTTGAGCGACAACAAGAACTTGAAAGACTTGAGTTTGAGAGACAAGAATGGATTAAACAAAAGGAACTTGAAAGATATGAAATAGAAAGACGTGAAATAGAAAGACAAGAATATTTGAGACAAGAATATGCAAGACAAGAATACGCAAGACAAGAATACGCAAGACAAGAATATACAAGACAAGAATATACAAGACAAGAACACATTTGGTTTAAAAATTATGAGGGATATACTGAACAAAAAATAAGTGAAATGCAGAAGCAGTTAGAATCTCATTATCAATCAGAATTAGATAAAAAAATAGTTATGATGAGTACATATTATGAACAAAAGATATCTCGACTTGAACAAATAATTAGTGAACAAGAACAAAGAATATTAAGTTTACCTAATCAAAGTACAGTTGAGAGAGAAATTAAATCTAAATTTGATGAATTTACTAAGGAACTTGAACAAAAATATGGACTTGAAGAAAAGAAAAGTTCCTTGTCTATGCTTAATGATTCCTTTATGTTTTCATTAGATTCACCAGAATTTAGTAGTTATACCAGTTTATCACAATATTCTGGATTAAATTCTTTAAGTAGTCCTGGTAGTGGACTTGGAAGTCCTGGTAGTGGTCTAGGATTAATTCTAGAACCAAATTCTTTTGGATTATCAGGATTATCAGGATTATCAGGATTATTAGGTTCATCTGCGTTATCTGGTGAAAAGCAGGTTGTTGAATCATCAAAGTCTATACATTCGACCCATTCGACCCATTCGACCCCTTTGACTTATTTGACTGGTTCAGCCCAAGCAAATTCACATGTTCCTCATGAATTATATACACCTCCTGATCTTGCTCATTATTATCCTCAAAGCGGGTATACTCAAAGTGGGTATACTCAAAGTGGATATACGCCTACTCAACTTTCTTATATTCATAATGGAAAAACAAATGGACATGTTGAAAAGACTACAGTTACAAAACAAATTTCTACTCCTCCAGGATTAACTTCTAATGGATTTTCTCCGAGAGGACCTAAACCTAAAGGATTTTCTCCTAGAACTCAATTTAAAGGTTTTGCTCCAAGAAGTGAGTCAGTTAACTTAAATCCAGGTTTTATTGTTCAGAAAGAGGAACACAATTCAAAATCTAAAGTACCAGTTAAACAAGGATTATCGATTGTAGATATATAGATTATCTCGATTATCTAATACCAAGTATGAATAATTTATTTATCAAAGATATAAATTATCAAATATATATTTTATCTAATATTATATATATATACCAATATGATTGTTGAATCAGCAAATATATCATTATTAGTACAATTGATAACTGGCATTGTTGATATATATGGTTTATCGATTCCTGTTCCACCAGAAAAACAAATATTCAAAGAATTACTTGGAATAGAGTTATCTGTTCAAACTATAGAATTTATATATTACTTTTGGATGGTACAAAATATAAATTCTTTTGAAAATATCACACCTACAAGATATCTTGATTGGACTATAACAACTCCAACCATGTTAGTTACTTTAATGGCGTATCTTGATAGTACAAATACTAATTCAATAACTAATTTTATATTTTCAAATCAACAAATTATATTTGAAATAATTGTACTTAATCTTATTATGTTAATTTTTGGTTTAACTGGAGAATTCAAAGGATTAGATACTAAAACATCTGTTGCATTAGGATTTATTCCTTTTGCTTTATATTTTAAACTTATTTTTGACAAATATATAAATAAAAATACTACATATGAACAAATATTTATGTATTGGTTTTTTGTATTCACATGGTCATTATATGGTGTTGCTGCACTATTTCCTTATGAAGAAAAAAATACTATGTATAATATATTAGATTTGTTTGCTAAAAACTTTTTAGGTATACTATTAGTATATATAATTTGGTCAAATCGCGTTAAATAATTATAAAAATTGATTAAAAATATTAATAGAATAAATTTATATAGATTTTTAATGGATATTTATAATAAGTTAAATAATGATGTTGATAATATTTGTGACGTATTAATTAATAAAAATAACCAAATCAAAATTAGTCAATATATAAAAAGCTTTCGGTATCCAAATGAATTAATTTTGTTTTTAATAAAAGAACCAAAGTTATTAAAAGCATTATTATGTAAATATAAAAGATTTATTGAAATTCATATACAAAATTATAATAAATCTGAAGATTCGCTAAGTTATTTATTTCAATGTATTAATAAAAGAATTGAGTCTCATTCAAATATATTATTAGAATTAGAGTTAGAAATTAATAATAAATTTACTGATAAACGTAAACTTCTTTATCAAATGGATTTAGTAGTAATAAATTATTTAAAAAATCAAGACTTTTTTACAAAGTATTATAATGAAATAAAAATTAATCAAAATCTAATTTGTGAAAATAATTCTGATAAAGAATTAAACAAAGAATCAGATAAAATAGAGGAAAAAATAAATGAAAAATTAGAAGATTTAGAAACAGATTCAGAAACAGATTCAGAAACAGATTCAGAAGATTTAGAAGAATTATATGAGGAACAAATAGATGAAAAATCATATGAAAAACTTGCAGAAAATCCATTTTTAAGAAAACAACAGAAAGATGTAGTAAAAAAATTAATTTCTAATAATTTTGCATCTGGAATTGTTTCTCAGATAATGGGTGCTGGTAAATCATTTTCAATATTATTAGCTATTAATGCTCACTATAAATACCAACTAGATGAAAAGAAACCAATAAACAATATTTATGTGATAACAACAGATAGAACTGAAATTTTAACAAGCTGGTTTTTTAAAAAACAAATTGATTCAAAAGGTAATGTTAATTACACATATAATACAGAAAGATTCAAGTTCTGGAAAGATAATAGGATTATTAATATGGATGATTTTGAAATATATGAAAATGTAATAGACAAATCTAGTACGATTAAATTAATTAACAAATCTGTTAAACCAGTAATCTATATTGTTAATAATGCTTTTTTAAAAGCAGGTGATAAATATAAAGAAATAGATGGAACTAAATTAAAATTAATTTTACTAGACGAATGTCATTGTGTTTCAGGCAAAGAAACATATACTATGTTAAAATATTTAAGATATACTTTTAGTTCAAAAATTATTGGATTTAGTGCAACTCCTTTAAGACCTACGAAAAAAGCAGAAAAATATCTTCTTGATATATTTGGTGTAGATATGAATATGGAAAACAATCGCTTAAATATTATTTCAGAATATAATCTAATGGATGCGTTAATTGACGATATAGTTTTACCATTTCATCAAACTATAATTTATCCAAAAATCAAAGATGGTAAGATTATGGGTAAATCAACAAATCCAAATGATATTACTGTTGCAAAAATTATTGAAACATATATAATTAAAAATCCTTTATTACCTTATAAAAAATGTGTTGTATGGGTAAAATCAATTAATAAAATTAGTGACGAAGGCTCATATTATAAAGCAATTAAAGAAATAGTAGGTGATAAACTGAAAATTAGAAGAAGTTATTCAAAGTCTTCAAACTATGAGTCAATTGATGAAATTAATGAATTTACTCAAGATGAACGCGATTCACTTTTACTCTGCGTTAATAGAGTTAAAGAAGGTTCTGATATTCCAAATGTTGATTGTGCAATATTTTTAGATGCTGTTAAAAATCGTTCTATTCTTGTATCACTTCAATCTATAGGAAGAGTTATGAGACCTGATTCTGATAAAAAGAAAAAATATGCATATGCATATGAAAGTGTAAAAGTTGATGAAAATAAAACTGTAGAAATGTTGTCTGTAGAAAAAGTTCTTAGTTATTACAAAAAGATTTTAAATCTTGCTACACTTAAAGACCAAGAAGAACATTTAGATAAGATTTTAAAATTATACAACAACACAGAAGTAAATGAGGAAACAAAAGAGGTAAAAATAAAAATAACTGAAAACAAAGATATTATTTTAAAATTAGATACTGAAGATTTAAATTGGGGTGATTTTAAAAAATTCCTTAAAAAACAATTTGCTGAAAAAATTAAAATGACCAGAGATAAAATATTTAAAGAAATCATTAATAAAGTAAAAAGATACAAAATATTTTCCGAACCTGAATGTGATTTCTGGGAAGAATATAGTAAATTAAATCACGTTGAATTAGGTATACCATCTGAATTTAAAAAAGATTTTGCTGATGTATGGAAGACTACTAATTGGTATAAAGAACTTGGTCAAACAAATTATGCTGAATATGATATATTTAAAAAGTGTTGTATTAAAAAAAAGATAACTAATAAAAAAGAATATCGTAATTTATTTTTAAATAATAAAATAAATAACAAAGAAGACTTTCCATTTTGTCCTGAAGAATTTTATAAAGGGGAATGGAAAGGATGGAATTTTTCTGAAGGAATAAATATATTTTAGTTTTTTTTATAAAAATTGATTAAACTTGATAATATTTAAATGTTCATATATATAAACTTTTAAATGTCTAGTACTACAACTACACCATCAACATGGTTAAATTTTATGTGGACACTACATAATAAAGTTAGAAATGGAAGAGGAGTTAAATTAACTGGTTTAGGTGCTTTAAACGAAATTAATAATTTCCTATTATTATTTTTTATTGAAAGAAATTTTGATAAATATGAAAATCTCGATGATACTTGTAGATTTTCCTATATTTACGATAATTTTTGTTCACCTAGAGCAATTAAAGAGGATGAGGAACTTGAAAATAAATCAAAAAAACCTCTCGAGTTACCTTTACATAAAAGACTTTTTATCCATTATTCAGATGCTTCTAATATGCAATGTGTATTAAGAAAATTATTGTCAGATCCAGATATCAAATCATATTTAAAAAATGAGGTCACTGCAATTAGTGCTTACACTGAAAGTGTTGAAACTGGTAAAACTATCCAAGATATTATTATTTATATTCATGACCATTTTGAATCAATTGCTAAAAATAAAAAGAAATCTATCGATAAACTTACACTTGATGACTTTGGATTTGATGCATTTGGTGATGCTTATGAAAAATTTAAACAACAAAGTTGTGAAGACTCTGGAAAAACAACTGGACAACATTTTACTCCAGATTTAGTTAAAGATTACATTATTAATGAACTTGCTCCCAAAGACAATGAAATATTTTATGAACCTGCCTGTGGTACAGGTGGGTTTATTCATAAATCTATGAAATATATTAAAAATAAAGGAGGAAATTATAAAAAATTCTGCTCTAAACTTTTTGCAAATGAATGTAATCCTGAAATTTATAAACCACTCGCTATTAATATGTTAATACATGATATTCCAATTGATAATATTTGTAAAAAAGATTCACTCAATATTAATCATGGACATAAAATGAAAAATCGTATTGATATCTGTGCAACTAATCCTCCTTTTGGTGGTGGAGATACTGTTGATTCTGATTCTGAATATTGGGGTCCCTTACAAACTGGAAAAAATATTATTAAAGATGCAATGGCTCAATTTATTATGCATATCTATCAGAGTCTAAAAGTTGGGGGTAGATGTGGTACTGTATCAGACCGTGGTATTATTAATAATGGTTCTGATGGTAAAAATTCATGGCAGAAGAAACTAAGACAGTTTCTTTTAGAAAATACTAATCTATATAGAATCGTTCTTCTCCCAAGAGAAACATTTGATTATACTAGTTTTGCTACTTGTGTATTATTTTTCAAAAAAGGAGAAAAAACTAAAGAAGTTGAATTTCGTGAACTTAAATTTAAAGAAACTATTACAGAGGGTAAAAAAACTTATATTATTGACCCTGAATCTGATAAAGCAGTTGTTAAAGTACCAATTGATAAAATTAAAGAAAAAAATTATAGTCTTAAACTTGATGATTATATTGATAAATCTGATGAAAAAAAGAAAGATAATGAGAAATGGATAGAGCTTAAAAATATAATTAACCTAATTAAAATTAATCATAAAGACTCTTCAGTAGTTGATGAAAATGGAAAATATATTTATTATTCCAGTTCTATTATAGATTATCAAAAAACTAATGAATATACAAATGATGATGAATGTTTAGTTATTAATAAAACAAATGGTTCAGGTAAAAGTAAAATATTTTATAACAATAAAACTAAATTTTGTGCTTCTTCTGCTACAATTATATTTAAGTTTAATAAAAATTTTAATATTAAATTTGGATATTATTATATGACAATTAATTTGTATGAAATCGAAAAATTATATACAGGAGGGGATAAAAAATCTTTAAATATCTCAAATTTTGAAAAATTATTATTACCAAATATACCAATTGACCATCAAGAAGAAATAGTTAAATTCCTAGATGAACAATTTACAAACTATGATATTAATAAGATTAAAAAAGAAACATCTCTCTTTGATTTATTAACTAGAAAAGAATACCAACTTGCTGAGGACTTGATTTATATGATTTATCGTGAAATTGATATGAGAGAACAAGTCGAAAAGATTAAAAAAGACAGAAATAGTATTTTAAATTTATCAACTTTACAATTTCAAACTAAAAAATTAAAAATTTCTAAACTATGTGATATTAATCCTTCAAGAAAAAATGATTACAAGTTCATTAATTATATAGAAATATCATCAATTAAAGACTTTAAAATTGTTAGTCTTGAAAAAATTAATGACAATTTTCCATCTAGAGCTAAAAGAGTTATTGAAAAAAATGATATAATTATATCTAATGTAAGGCCTAATCTTAAAAATATATGTCTTATTGATATAGATAAAGAAAATTTAATTGCTTCTACTGCTTTTGTTGTTTTAAAAACTAATAAAAAAGTTCTTAATAAATACCTATTTGAATATTTAAAAAGAAATGATGTGACAGATTATTTATTAAAAAAATGTACAGGTGATTCACCACCTTCGTTTAATTTAAATGTTATTGAAAATTTAATTATTAATATACCTTCATTAGAAGACCAAAAAAAAATTATTAAAAAACTTGATGATTTTGATAAAAAAACCGAACCAATAATCAAGTATTCGGAAGAACTAACCAAAGATTTAGAAACTTGGATGGAAGGTATTAAAAAATATTGTGAGCAAGAAATTGAAGAGGATGAAACTTATTCAAAGTCAGATAGTGATAATACTTCAACAAAATCTAATAAATCTACATCATCTGATGATAATACTAATTCTAAACTAACTAAAAAACAGAATGATAATGAACTAGATGATACTGCTAAATTAGAACAAGAACTTTTTGAACATGAAATTATTCAAAATAAATCTGATAAATCTAAAGTTTTACTTGAGGATGATATTTTAGAAAATACTAAAAATTCAAGTAAATCTAGGAGTTCCAAAAGAAATAAAGATTAATTTTTTTACTTAAAATACTTAAAAATATAATTTTATATTTAGTATAGTATACCTATGGATAAAATTGATGAATATTTATTTGAATTGGAGAATAGTACAACTAATAAAACTATTTCAACAAGTAACATTGATGACAAGATAATATATTCACACAAATACTTTGGTTATGATTATGTAGAAGATTTTAAGACTGATTTACAAATTTTATTTGATTTTGTTTATACAGATATTAAAATTGTACAGTCTCAAGAATTAAGATTATCTCAATCAGAATTTAAAAAATTGCTTGTTGACAAATATGGTTCTAAATGTGTTGTATCAGGTAACCCTGTTGAAATTCAAGCATGTCATATTATAGACCATGCTGATGGAGGTTTATCAGATGTTAACAATGGATTATTATTAGAAAATAATCTTCATTATACATTTGATAATTTTGCTTGGACTATTAATCCTGATACTCTTGTCATCGAGATTAATCCTAAAAAAAATAATTTTACTGTTTTAAAATATGCTGGTAACAAGATTAATATACAAATGAATCCTTTTCTTTATGCTAATTTATCCTTTAGATATAACAAGTTTGTTAAGGAATTTAATTAGTTACATAATGAATTTGATAGAGGCACTGATGCTAACGCACCAAGTAAAAATCCTATTGTGTATCGATATTTCATAGTTTTATAAACTTCTAACCATGCTTGATTCTCTTTTCCACCTTGTATATGGTTTAACATATAATCAGATTTTGGAGCTAGCAAATAATAAAATAATGATATACCTAATACTATTAGTAAAAATAATGTTGTTTTATGATATGTATTTTTAATCATTTCTCCATATAAATAATTAATCAATAGAGCTAAGGCAAAACCTATACCCAAGCCTTGATAATACTGGGTAAATCTTTCTGTATTTATTTTTTTATATGCCTCTAGTGATTCTCCACTCAAAATATTTTTTAATTTATTTACTTCATCTTTTGGTACAAATGAAGTATAGATACTTGCTCCTAGTAAACCTACTCCTAAAATTGCTGAATCGTAACAATTCATTTATATATATAATGTACTAAAAAATTTTAGCTGTCTATTTTTGATTTATATATTAAATACAAATTAAAATAATCGCATACTATAATACTTTTTATCATAGCTTAATTGCAGAATAACTTTTTTTCCTGATGTTAAATTCATTATTTTAATTTTTTCGTGATTTTTTTTTGGACTTTAAAAATTTTGGTTTGTTATAATACTTTTTTTACTATTCTAGACCAACACACACACAATTAAAAAAAATAATTATTTATTTATTAACGAAGTAACAAGAAGACAAATTAGATGAAGAAAAAATAGTTAAAAATATACTAAAAAGTATAATAGCAAAAATATTAGAATTAAATAACCAAAATATAACGATTTTAACGAAAATAACGAAAAATTATATAAATTATTTTAAATTTTATATATTTACATACTATAATAAAGTAACAAAGATGGTAATTTATACATGTGAAATATGTTTTAAACAATTTAAACAAAAAGGACATTATATGGATCATCAGAATAAAAAGTATCCTTGTAAACCAATACACATAAATACACGAAATTCCACAGTGACTCCACAAATTTCCACACAATTTTCACAATTTAAACAAACACATAAAGACAAAAGAGGACAATTTAATTGTACATTTTGTGGAAAAAGTCTATCTAGACAAGATTCACTATCTAGACATCTTGATAATTGTAAGGTCAAGAAAGAAGATGATGAAAATAAAAAAAATATATTTGAACTATTACTTGAAAAAGAAAGAAAAGAAAAAGAATTATTAAATAATCAATTAAAATTACAAAACAATCAAATTCAATCTCAACAAAAAGAAATGACTGAATTAAAAAAACATTTATTAGATTTAACCAAAACAATTAAAGATTTATCTCTAAAAACATCAACTGTTATAAATAATAATTATGGAAATGTTAATAATATAGTAATACCTAGTGATAAATTATCTAAATTTGGTAAAGAGGATTTAACAAAAATAACTAACAACGAATTTTTAAAAATAAAAAATTATCAAGGTGTTGCTATTTTTATGGAAACAGCTAAACTAATTTACAATAATAAATCTGTAAATAAAACAGTTTATATTTCTGATGTTAGTAGAAGAAAAGCCATGATATTTGATGGACAATCATGGATTTTACATGATCTAAATGAAGTTATAAAAATAATGAAGGAAAAAGTTAGAGATTTTTATAACCTAAAATTAGGTAATTTGGAAGACGAAAAAATTCTTAAAGATTTTGAAAATCGAATACAAAAATACTATGAAATGTTATATGATGAATATGATGAAGATAAAGCTGATGATAAAAAATTTATGGAAAGAGCAAAAAGTTTACAAGATAAATTTGAAAAAGACCTTATTAAATGGTTATTTAATATAAAAAAACAAGTAATTGATAATTATAATGTAGTTTTAGAACTTGAATTAGTTAATAATAAAAAACATATTGAGGATATAACTCAAACTAAACAAATATCATTTGAATCTGATTTAGAAATAATATCAGATACTCCAAAAAAAACTAGAAGAGGTAGACCAAAAAAATAATTTATGTTTTGTTATAAATTTCTACAGTTCTTCCATTTTCAAAACGCCCATATAAAACACGACCATTTGCATATTTAACCATACCTTTACCATTTAGTTGACCATTGATAAATTCACCTTGTAAGATTGAAACATTTTGAATATTACCAAGATCACTAATTGTTATTTTTCCACAACCATTTAATAACTCATTTTCAAATGTACCTTCTTGTACTTGTCTTTGTTTTCCATCAACATTTGGATAAATTATTTTTGTATAACTTATTTTTTCATTATCATTACTTCCTTCATAAATTCTACCATCTTCAAATGTTAATTTAAATTTGCCTACTAATTTTCCATTTATAAAATTTCCTTCTGTAGTCTTTTTACTATTTTTATTTATTCTTTTACCTGGTCCATTTAGTACTCCATTAACAAATTGACCAGATAAACTTATTCCCTTAGGATATAATATTTCTCCTGTTCCATTTAGGATATTATCAACAAATATTCCTTTTATTTTTACTCCATTTGCTTCTGTTATTTCACCTTTTCCATTTAGTTTGTTATTAATAAACATACCTTTGCTAATAACTCCATTTGGTTCTATTATTTCACCTTCTCCATTTAGTTTGTTATTAATAAACATTCCTTTACTAATAACTCCATTTGGTTCTATTAGTTCACCTTCTCCATTTAGTTTGTTATTACTAAACATTCCTCTACGTATAAGTCCAGATGGCTCTATTATTTCGCCTTCTCCATTTAATTTTTCTCCATGAAAAATTCCTTTTAATACTAATCCATCTCGACGGGTTATTATTCCAGGACCTTTTAATGCATTTTGTACAAAATTACCATTAACTTTATAGTCCCCCTTTTCATATGTACCGTATCCTTCCATCAAGTCATCAACAAAATTACCTCTTCTAATTGAACCAGATGATTTTATAATAGTACCAAGGCCATTTAGTTTTCCATTTTTAAACATACCTTCAGAAATACTTCCATCAGGATAAGTAATTTTACCTTGTCCATTTAATTCTTCTTTATCAAAATTACCTTCATAAATACTTCCATCAGGATAAGTAATTTTACCTTGTCCATTTAATTCTTCTGATTTAAAATTACCTTCTACTATCTTACCATCAGAAAAAACTATTTTACCTTGTCCATTTAAAAGCCCATCTAAAAAATAACCACTAATATGAGTACCATCTGGATTAACTATTTGGCCATCTCCATTTAATAGATTTTTAATAAATTGTCCTTCCATTAAAAGACCATCTTCATGTGTTATTTTACCCTGTCCATTAAGTTTATTTTTTGAAAATGTACCAGTATATACTAATCCACTATGTATAGTTATTTTACCTTCACCCTCTAATTTATAATTTACAAAATTTCCTTCACGAATTTCAATAAAATTTAAATGTTCTGAATCTTTATATTCTTCGTCTTGAACATTTTTAGAAACTGAGTAATCTGAATAATCTGAATAACCTGAATAACCTGAATAACCTGAATAACCTGAATAACCTGAATAACCTGAAAATCTTTCTCTATCTTCGTATGGTTCAGGCATATATACTTCTTGTTCTTCATATCCCACAGGAACATATTCCTCTTCTTCTTCCTCTTCTTCTTCATCTCCATTGTTTATATCATCTTCAGTAACATCTTGATGGAAACTAACATATTTAATAATTCCAGGACCATTTAATTTTCCATCAATAAATGTTCCTTCATAAATTTCCCCGTCCGGATAAACTTTTTTACCTTGTCCGTTAAGTAATCCATTAACAAAAGTTCCTTCATAAATTTTACCATTTGGAAATATAATCTTACCTTGCCCATTTAAAATTTCAGAAATAAAATTACCTTCCATAATTTTACCATTTGGCAATATAATTTTTCCTTGGCCATTTAATTCATCATTAACAAATGTTCCTTCACATATTGAAGAATCTCCAAATATAATTTTACCAGGACCGTTTAATAAATTCTCAAAAAAAGTTCCTTCAAAAACATCTCCTTCAGGAGTTATTTTTTTTCCTTCTCCACAAAGTTGGGAGTTAACAAATTCTCCTTCATAAATTACACCATCTTCTGATGTAACTTTACCTGGACCATTAAGACAAGAATCTACAAATACTCCTTCTTGAACTTCACCAGTGATAAATGTAATTTTACCATTACCAACAAGTTTGTTTTCTATTATAATACCATACATAGTTATATCATCCATAATAGCTGTACCTTCTGCTTCTATTAAATAAATATTATTATCACCAGTTCTGTCTGTATATATTTCTCCATTAATTATTATTCCAGAAAATCTGCAATTTCTATATGTAAAATCACCCTCAACTCTAGAAATATAAATTGATGAATCTACTCCAGTTCTTATACTAGTTGGTACCATTTCTGACATCCTTAATGGTTTACTTACATCAAAACATACCTGAGTTATTGTTTCGTTAAAATCTCCATCTGCTAATTTATTGTTAGTACATGTTCTATTATATTTATAAATCACTAGTTCATCATATTCAATAGGGGTTTCTGGATTAATTTCTCTAAGTCTGATTAAAATTTGTTGTTTTAAAGTATGCATATCATCAAATTGATTCAATGTAATTGGAGCAAGTTGTTTTTGAGGGTCTTTTTTATAATAAACTATTACATCTCTTTCAATCTCTTCATCTTCATACCCTTGAGCTAAATTTCCTCCATTTTGAATTTTTCTTAAATGACTTTTATATTCTTTTATTCTAAGATATTTTTGTTTATATTTTATATATTTGGCTTTCCAATTCATATATATAATATTGTATATATAAGTTTTTTATAATAAAATTGATTAAAGTATCATAAATTTTATTATATTATTTAGAATACTAAAATGGAATTATCTAACACAATAATGAATACAAATTATTATCACTTAATTACACTTGACTACATTAAATTTTCTAATATGGTAAAAGATTATATTTTAACTGATTCATTTGATAATTTTATGGCATTATGTGATTTTTTGTTAATAAATAAACAAAACTATATAACATTGCTCTTATCTGATGATAATATAATACCTTGCTTATCTAGTAAATATTATAATCTTTTAATGAATTATACACAAAAAAAGATTACTTTGCGAAATCTTTTTGAATATTTTAATTTACCCATTGATAAAATTAAATTTAGTTCTGACGAAAATTTTAACCCAATAAATTATGAAGTAAGTTCATGTGGTGATTTATTACGTGTAGTTCATTATGTACCAAAAATACATGAAAAAACATTATATTCTCAATATATAAAATATATTAGTAATAAAGGAATATTAGATGTTGTGGTAAATTTACATTCTTTTATACCATTTGTTAATAATGAAGATATTATATATTTTGAATTTGATGATGAAGATGAAATTCAATACAGAATAAATAATCTTAAAAAAAACAAAACAGAAGAATTATATAATGGTAGTAAAACAACTAATCTAAGTATACCTTATGTATATGAAAATAAACAAATTGCATATCTAATATATAAAATACTTCAACATCATTGTGAAATACGTATGAATTTTGAAGATACTGATAGAGAAATTGGAAAAGAACTGGATTTTTATGAATTAAATAAATTAGATTCTTCTAATTCTCAAGATATAAACACTGGTTATTCTTTTAATGAAGACAAATCTGATAATTCTGTTAAATCTGATAATTCTGTTAAATCTGATAATTCTGTTAAATCTGATAATTCTGATAATTTGGATAATTTAGATGATATAATATCCAGACCAATACTTATTTTGGTAGATGAACCAGATTCCAACACAAAATTAGAAAGATTAATTAAATATAATGAAAATAAAAGTATCCATCTGATATATAACTACAAAAAAGAAGATAATTTATCTTTATCAGATATTTTACTAAAATGTTCAAAAATTTTAACTCAACATAGTAATTATTTATAACTACAATTAACTATAAGATATAAATCATCTAAAAAATCCATCACCAATTTATTTATGGGTCATAATTAAATTTTGACAATTTCTTACTACAATAGGGACATTCTTCAGCAATTAATAATTGTAAATTAAAGATATTATCACAACAATTCATTTTAAATCCAAAATCATTTATTTCAGGTATTAAATTCATTGTAGCTCCTGATTCTAATACTATTTTACATGATTTTTTAATAGTTGATTCGACTTGGATTAACTCCAAATTGTTACTTTTAATATACTCATCAAGATTAATAAAAAATTCATCAACTATTTTAGTAATTACACTATTATATTTAATTTGTATGTCTTCAGAATCAGTATTTAAATTTTTAATATAATCTTTAATTTCTAAAAGATTTTTATATGCTTGAGTCAATTGATATGAACAAATATAACTGATAGTTAGTATAATTTTACAATAAATATTAGTTGAATTGCTTTGAAGATATTTCAAGTCTAATTTATTTTTTAATACACTTAAATTTATTAATCCAAATAAGAATGTAGTACCTTTTTTAGTTTCAATATCTTCAATATTTGATAAATATTTTAATGTTCTATAATAATCATTTTTAATAAATAATATAGTTATATAGTGTTCTAAGCATGTAAAATCTTTTAACTCGACACTTTTTTCCATGTAGACATCCATTTTTTCTTTATCTCCTTCATTATAAGAAATACCAATCATACCACTAATACCTTTCATATTTCCTAAATTAGCTGAGATTTCAAAATATTTTATAGCATTAGTTATGTCTCTTTTACGATAATAATAATTACCTAATTCATAAATAATTTCAGGATTTGAAAATGAGACACCTAATTCCCCATATTTTATAAAATTTTCCTCATCATTTTTCTCTTTGTAGTAATTCATTAAATTTAAAATTGAATCTGTATAATTTTTTTCTGCAGCCATATTGTAATATTTTTTCATATTTACAATATCTTTTTTTTCTCGATATATATTTCCCAAATTATCCATTGATTTTAAATTTCCTAAACTTATTGATTGTAAATAATATTTAAGAGCAGAGTCAAAATCATTCAAGTCTTCGAAATAATGGGTAGCAAGATTACTCATTGCAGATGTACAGTTTTTATTAATAGCCATCTTGTAATATTTTTTCATATTAACATAATCTTTTTTATTTCTGTAATAGTTACCGAGTCTGTTCATATATTCAATTGACCCTAGTTCTACACCTTTTAAATAGCATTTAATCATATTAGTGTAATCTTTTTCCAGATTGAATAAATGTCCTAAATATCTAATTGCTTCTTCTGAACCATTTGTTACTTTTTCCTTAAAATAATTTATTTTTTCCTTGTTATTCATAAAATTAGATTCATATATCTTCTCAAATTCATTAGATTCATTAGATTGTTCAAAACCACTCATTATATCTTTATTATAATAATATTTTGTTATATAATTTAAATAATTAACAATTTTTTTACCACAAATGATAATGGATAATATCTGAAAATATAATCCTATATAAAATATATATTTACAATGAAAAATACTATTTGTGATATGAACAATTGTAATACCAAAGTTAAATCTGACGAATTATATCTGTGTGAGATTTGTAAAAAAAAATATTGTGTAAATTGTATGTATTTATTTTGTAAAGTATGTAAGAAATATTATACATGCTATACTTGTGGTGTAGAAATTAAATATAGTTTAGAAATTGAAAATATTTTAGATGACGACAGACTAAAATGTTCTTTACACAATAATTAAATAAATAATATAATAATTAACTATGATATTATAGTATTGTAAAATGTTAGAGACTACTGAATGCATTAGTATAAAAAATTTGGGAAGAGACTATACTGACTGTATGGAATTTTCACTATTACGCTTTACTCATATGATATTTTATTCACAAGAACAAATTGATAAGGAAAAGTTTTCATTATGGGTTTTTAACTCAAAATCCAAATTACTAAATATAAATAAAGAACTATTAGACTGGAACTCAAAATATCCTAATATTTATAAAGAAGGTTCTTATTATACTTCCACAGATAGTCCTGGATGTATTGAAAGAGAACATTGGGCACAATTTGTTTCAGATAAACCATATTTTGAATATTATCGTAATGATGGAGCTGAATTGTTTACAAATGTAAAAAATATAATTATATTTTGTAAAGAAATCTTTGGAATAAAATTAAATTTAGATGACTATGAAGAAGATAACCTAAATTTAATTTCAAAAGTATTAAGTGAATATACAGGAAAAAAAATTATAATTAGTATTAGTTCTGAAGAAAATAAAAGTACGAACATGGACTTGAATGAAATTAAAAGGTATATATCTAAACCTCAAACTGATATTGATAATTTAAAAAATTTAAGATACAGTATTACTACAAAAAGAACATTTTTAAATTTAAAAATTAATAGTATTTTATATGAATGGAGTTTATTGGAAGTTTATTTTACAAATGATAACATAGTTTCAAATAAATTTATAACAGGACATTCTGTTATCAACAATAAAAAAAATATTTATTGATTTGTTTGAATATTTTCACTTATTGTAATATATGCACTATAATCAATATGTTCATAATAAAATTCATTTTTAATCATAATATTACCTTCACGTTCTGTATAAAATTTTTTCATCAAATCAATTACTTCTTTTATTTGTGGTAAATCATCTAAATTAAAATCACCACTCATTAAGATATCAGTTTTTGAATATTTATTTATTATTTTTGGGGGTAAATTTGACTCGTCGTTTACATTTCCCTCATCTAAAACCCCAACATAATCCTGAATAATAAAACATCTAATAAATGCATATTCCTTGTTTTCAGAATCTTTTGGATATTCTCTAATTATATGTGAAGTAGAGGGAAGTTGACACATTAGACCATTTTGATGTAAACTAAATATTACACATTGAGCATTATATCTTGGATATTCATAATCACATAAATTATCTAGTAAATGAATATTTATTTTTGCCTTTTGTTCAGGAGTAAAATCTTTTTTTTTCCAGGAGTATCGTAATGGTTTTGAATTATTTGAACACATCCAATGTAAACTAGATTGAATAATTGGAATTTTTTTTATTCTAAAATCAAATAATACATCTGAATACAAATTATTAATTTCCTTTTGAAAACCTTTACTTGTTAATGTAACGGTTTCTAAATCTTTTATATCTAAAAAATTATAAATATATCTATTGATATCTGAACCAGGATTCATAATTATATAAACTATAGTATAATATAACTTTTATTCAAGAATATATTATTGTCATTATAAAAATTAATCTTGTTTAATATGTTTATTTTGATATTCTTTAGCATATGTATGAAATAAAGATTTTCTATCTTGGAAATAATGTATACCATTAGTGCATCCAGCATTAGTATCTTCATCAAATTTATCAGGTATCACTACTGTACCAATAGTATACTTGAATCCAGAACTTTTTTCAAACACATAAGAATATGCATTTGAACATTTGTCTCCAATAGAAATTTCTTCATAAGGATCAGAAAATTTTAATTTTTGAATGTCAATAACTTTAGCTCTATTACATCTTTCTTTTTGATGTGTAAAATAATATTCTTCATTGATTGCACGTACAATCTTCGCATCTGGTTCAATTTCTAATTTAATAATTACTGGATCGGATTTATCATCTTTTGCTATTTTCCATCCAATAATTTTATTTGTAATTTTGGTTTTTGGTGTAATATCATCAACCAAAATAATATTATTTTTTTTAGCGTATTCGGTTTTTCCATTTAAAGTTAACTTTGTATTAGAAACATTAGTATTTAGATTCTGAACATTTGTATAGGTACCCCTAAATCTTAAAGTACTAGATGAATTAGATGAATTAGATGAATTAAAGGAATTAGAATCACATATGTAATTAGAATCCCAATAATAATTAGATTTAAAAATCCGTATACCTTTACTTTTTGAAATATGTTCAAAAGAAAAATAATTTCCTTCTTTTGATATACCAGTAACATCTCCATTAGATAATGTTTTTTCCTTAAAATAACTTGTAGTTTTTTTTGATAAATTTTTTTGAAAACTTTCAATAGTTTTAGTTAAAGAAGAATCTAAATTAACATTAATTATATGCATAGTATCATTCTTTTTATCAAATATTGATGAATTTATTACCGGATTATTTATGCTTAAATTTTGGTGTTTCAAATTAATAAAAGTACCATCATTATTTTTATAATAATATTTTCTATTATTAATTATTACATATGCATTTTCGGTTAATATTAATATTCCTAATTTATTATGTAAAACTATAATAACCTTATCAAAAACAATAACATAATTATTTAATTCATCCTTAAACGTTTTAATATAATGTTTAAAATAAATATAATACATAGTATCTAATGCATACATACGTTTTTGATACTGTATTTCATTAGGTAAATGTATATTTTTTTCGAGATATTCATCATTTAGAAAATCAAATTTATAATTTGCAATATTATTGTCAAATCCATTATCAAATCCTAAAATACTTGAAACTTCCTTTCCAAAAATATCAATAATTTTTAAATTTAATTCAGAATAAAAATCAAAATGTTCATTAGTTAAACAAGCTTTGTCTAATATTAATTGCAAGATTGAAAATGGTGTTAATAAATTACATTTTACAAATGAACCTAAAGAACAAGATATTTGTATATTAAATAATTTCGAATATGCATTAATAATTTTTTCATCAAGATTTAATGAAATTTTATTAAAAGGTTTTGCAAACGAATTAATATTATTAATATCAATTATGTTAATTGTGTTGGTAAAATTTTCTATTGATGTTTTTTTACAATTTTCACAATATTTATGATATTTATCTTCATGTGATTTTAATAAATTCTCATAGTATTCTCTTGTAGGATACATAATTTGACAACTAACAGCCATTTTAAATATATATCGATAAATTATATAAATTAACTTTTGTATAAAAAAATCAAATTTTACATAAATTATATAGTAATATAAAAAAAAATTGATAAAATTAATATATAAATATATCTTATATATCAAACTTATAAAATGTTTCCTAACGGTAATTTCGGTAAATCTCCTATTTCTCAAAGTAAAAATACTTATGTTACTACGGACGGGCTTCATACGTTCAATCCAAGTGCTCAACATTGGAAAAGAACTGATTTAGGTTATTCAGCTGCAGCTCCTAAAATATCCACTGATTATGATGGTCGTAAACCTTTTGGTAAAGACATTCAAAAAGTTAATAAATAATCCGGTTTAATTTTTTTTTATTATTTGATATAAAAAGTTAATATATCAAAATATTTTTTTATAAAAATAAGTATGTAGAAAATATATCTGTACGTTCAGGTATAGCTTTAACTATATTTGGAAATTTACTTTTTAAGTATCCATAAGAATTATATTTAGAATTTTCAATTTGAATTTTTCTAATTGATTTTGGTAATTTAGTTATTGGAAGAATATAATTTAATCCGAAATATATTTCTTCAATTGAATCGGGAAAATTATCTATTGGATGATTGTAACAATTAGATAATTTTATTTTTCTTAAATTAGATGGTAGATTATTTAATGGTTGTTTAAAACTAGTACCAAGTTTTAAATTTTTAAGTCCTTTTGGTATATTATCAAGTGGTAAGTCATAATACATTCCAAATTCCAGCTCGTATAAATTATTTGGTAAATTGTCTAGTGGTTTATTATATTTATGTCCTAATTTTAAAAATTTTAAACTTTCAGGTAAATTGTCTAGTGGTTGGTTAAAATCACTTGATAATTCCAAATAAATTAAATTATTAGGTAAATTGTTTAATTGATAGGTATAATTTTTTGAATACAAAGTTAAATTTTCTAAACTGTTTGGTAAATTATCAAGAGGTTGGTTAAAATTACTTCCTAATTTTAATTCTTTAAGCACAGGAGATAAATTATTTATAGGTTGATTAAAGCAGGAATTTAATTCCAAGATAACCACTTTATTATGTAGGTTATCAAGTGATTCATTAAATCCACAATCATAGCTAAATTTTATTACTATTAGATTTTCTGGTATCGTATTAATTGGATCCATAGGTGCACATTCTATTTCTAAAATACTAAATTTTTTATCTATATCTTTAAATTCTGTTTCGCAACCCCATTTATATTTGAATACTAACATTTTATTATTATAATACTAAATTTATAAATTTTTATATAAATTTTATAAACAAACTAATCAATTAATCAGTTAGTAACCAGTTTTTAGGTACACATACATGTGTATAGTATCCAGTTTCAGAAGAAAAGTAGTGTGAATATCTAAATTGAGTAGTTCCAGTTGTACCTACATTCTTTTTATGTATAGAACTTGCATAATCATCAATTGCATAAGCATGAATTATAGTCTGGGAAAGTACATTGTGTCCATGTTCATCAATTATAACAGCCACATGTCCTTGGTCTGTTTCTACATCTGAAAAATTTCTTAATACAAGTGTTCCAGCTGGATATTTCTTCTTGATATCAAGCGTTTCTAATCTGTTTGCACGTGCTAAGTATTCAAACCAAATCCCAGTAGTTCCAGGAAATTTATCTCCTTCAATATCATTAAGTGAGCCATCGAGTCCAGGGATTGTTAAACCCTGAAATCTTCTCATTAGATTAATTAGTCCAGTACATACAATACATTTATCTTTTTCATCTATTTGTTGACGGGTTACTGGTGGATCGTTGCTTGCCCAAAACTTGTCATCTGGTTGAATTTGGTCACCTTCTCTATGCCATCTATAAGGCACACCTATAAAGGTTTTTGCGTACTGAATTACTTGGTTAATTGTTATATTGTCCATCTTGGATATATGTTTTTGGATAATTATAGTGTATTCATTAATTTGGGTATTTCAACTTTTTAGTTGAGTTCTTGAACTTTTGATTATAGGATAACCAAATGTGATATTTTGAACAAAATGTCCATCACAAACATCCTAGTGTATATAATCGATACCAGAATTAATCAATTAGATTAATTTGACTTTGAATGTTTTCCAAATCTGAAGATAACATTGATATACCTACAGTTATTGTTATTTTTATATTAAAAATATTAATTTTATTTTATATAAACATGTTAAACTAAAATAATTATTTTAATTAGTAATTTTAGGCATTATAAATTGTTTGGTAAATATCTCTGTTCATTTCAACATTTTGTTCTACTTCTAAAGTAATTTTTTTATTAATAGGAACATTTTTATATTTAGGTGGTCTTGCTTCACCTTTAACTAGTTTTGATATAATTGAGTTAACTGGTCTGTCTTTAAATTCAAATATAGTTCGATGGAAAGATTGAATAAATGTCGGGTCCGCTTTCATTCGTTCAATATGTGATGAAAAGTCTTTACGAGGATGTAAATAATAAGGACATTCTTTAGCCATACAAGCATTTTGTAGCAACATATTATTAGGATTAAATGTGTAAACTGAATCAAATGTTTCTTCAGTTACTTCAATTCCCTTGGCTACCGCTTCCTTAATTATAGTTGATTTATCCATGGGTAGCACAGTTTGATGTTCTGATACAAAAGTTCCAAAATATTGTTCAGATGCTTTAGCTTTGTATTCGGAAATTTTTGCTTCCCTTAGTGCGTTAATCTTTAAACCTAATAGTTCATTGATTACCCAATCTTTTGATTCGTTAAAATCTAACACGGGATTTTCTCCACGAGCAATAGAACCTTGATGTATTATACAATGGGTTACAAATCTAAATAGGTCTTGGTCAGATACATTATATCCAGCAGATTTAGTAAATACACTTAAACCCTTAAAAGTTAGATTACCTACTGACCCACCATTAAATTGTTTGGATAATTTGGCTTTATCTAATTTTACTTTAATAGATTCAGGTCTGGTTAATTTGTGGTTTTTAATTGCTTTAACTATTTCGTTTTTGGTTTCACTTACAGTATATCCATGGGTATATATAGATTCAAAATCAGGAAATTCTACTTCTGAATTAAATTCTTCATCGTTTTCTAATCCAAACCATTCTTTTACACTATTATTAGTTCCAATAACTCGACCAATATATTCTTTCCATAAATGGAACAGAGTTAATTGAAATTGTTCAGGGGTTTTACCTTGGCCTGAAATAAGTATCATTAATAATGCTTTTGTTATAGATTCACATTTAATTTCAGAATCGGGTTTTTCAGTGATAAGTGCTTGAGCAGGGTCAGACCAAATGGTTTCAATGAACTTTGCTAAAAACTTGCGTTCTGAATAAATTTCAGCAGTCCATTTGATTTTTTTAACAGTTGTTTCTCTCCATTCTGAAGTTGGTTGAGATAACAGGTGTCCTAATAGTCCGCTAAGTGCTCCTAAATGTGCATTAAAGTTTATAGTCATCGGAGACTTTTGGATTGAATAAGTACAAATTAGTTGGAACAAATTGGTTCGAACAATTGGTGCAATAGCCTGAGCAATCTTTTTGTTAAATAGTGGGATTACTGCGTTAAGTTTTTCTAATTCACCACCTCCTGTTTTAATAGCCACAACTGCAGAATCCTTTTCTTGTTGGGTTAAAATATTTTCATCGTCTCGTCCAATCATATCTTCCAGTGCGGTAGTTGATAGGGTAGAACAATGGATACCAACTTCTTTGATTTGGGTCACCCAAGGATTGATTGACGATGCATCAGTCAAATTTAGTAATACTCCATTACCTGTAATACCAAAATTTTGTAAGAATTCAACTTTATCTTTACAATTTGTCAGGGTTGTTATAAAATCAGGTGCTCGAATAATCTCAAGTGTATTGTCCAAAGTAATCACACAATGTTCAGAACTTTCAATATCTTTGATTGACTCTTGGATACCTTCTAACACTTGAATAAATTCTGCTTTATCTTTTTCAAAATCTTCTTCAGTATGGGCTCTCAGTTTGTAATTTTTTTCTGAGAATTTGGTTAAATGTACACCTTTTAATTGTTTGGCCAGTTCGATATTAGACATGAAACTTAGTCGGACTCCTGAACCAATATCCTTAACTATTTTTAGTAGACTGTAATATTGGTAGGTTTTGGTTTTAATTTCCTTGTTTCTAATACGTTCACCTAAAGTAAGTGATTTAGATGCAACTGGTAATTCACCAATATATAGTTGGTACATTCCCTCCATAAAATCTTTTAGCGTAATTGCTTTTTCAACTACTGTGGTATAATCACCAGTGTTTTTGATACTGAGAACTTGGATAAGTCCGACCCATTGTTGGAATAATTCGAGTAACACGTCAAAAGTTGGTTTGGTATTAATTTCAAGTGCATAAGCTTTATCTTCAAAAGTAAAATCTAGTTTTTCAGGTAATTCTTTGAGTAAAACCCAATCATTAGAATAAAATTTATTAGAATGGTGAGAAAACGGATTAGAATATCCTGCAAACCTCACAGTAATTTCACAAAGTGATTTGTTATACTTGTTGATATTAACAAATTCATCGGAAATTTCTTCTTGAGAACAATTCTGGGACCAAAATAGATTTGGAATAGAATTTGACCCATTGTGTAAATTAGCACGAATTGATTGAGAAATAAACACTGGAAAACTTTCAGTAAGTCCAATCACGTAAAATTCACATAAATTATACGGTTTAGTCATTGATTCGACTGTGGATTTAAATTTATTTTCAAATGTACCTAGATTGTCAGTGTCTGCTCCATCAGTAATCATGTAAATACGAACTAAATCATAATTAAGATATTTACCCATTTCTCTTTTTAGTCCTTCAAGTGCTTCAATAATGTTGGTGCCCCCTGAAAAAGGTTGAGGAATCGGAAGTGTTTTCCCGCTAATAGTTTTAACTGTGTTATGAAAAAGTAAAATACTAAATGTTCCATCAATTGAATCAACAATAGAATTCCATCCTGAAGCTACTTTGTTCCAGTAAGAATCCATAGAACCTGAACTATCACATATTAAAATGTTGTGGATTTTTTTATTTATTAGTCCATTTGACTGGATTACTGGAACCTTAAAAAAGTAATTAGAACCTAGTTGATATAAGGAAAATGTTGTGCTCATTATAATAGATTAATATTATTATGTTTTAATAGAAAAATCAACTTTTATTATAAAAAATTGAATAAATATAATTAAGTAATATATTTCATAAATTATTATTACTAATAATGTTACATTATATTGATAAAGAACAAAATAAAAAATACACTTTTATTGTACAATCAAAATGGATAGATAATATCAAAAAAGAAGAAAATATATTTGAAAATGATGTTTATAAAAAATACAACTGTAAAATTGATAATCTTAACGGGGAATTAATTGAATGTTCAGATTTAACAAAATTAGATGGATTTTGTAAAAAAATTATTAAAGAATCTTATCAAGATTATACAGAATTTATTTCTAAAAGAGATTTTAAAAAAGAACAATGGGTATATAATATACTGGATGGACTTTCTGAACAAGATAAAATATTATATCAGGACGATACTTTTGTTTTATTACCAAATTACACTTGGAATTATAATCCATCTGCTGATAATTCAGATGTGGATATATCTCAAATGTATCTTTTAGCATTTCCAACTGACAAAACTTTGCATTCTCTGAGAGATTTGAATGAGGCTCATATTGAATTGTTAGAAAATATTAAAGTCAAAACTCATGAAACAATAAAAAAATTATTTGGATTTGAACAGGATATAATTAAATCTTATGTTCATTATTCTCCAACAACTTATCATCTTCATATACATTTTCTTTTAATTTCAAATTCCAATGTAAATTCGTCAGTTGAATATTCACATAGTTTGTCCAACATAATTACTAATATTAAAATTAAAAATGATTATTATCAAACAGTTGAATTAGATAAAAGAATTTAATACATATTATATTTTGAAAATTAAAACTATTTATTTATTATTTAATATTTTTAATGCTTTAATACCAGTATTAAGAATAATGATACCAGAACATAACATTATTGATGAATTGAAAGCATCGAATGCATAAAATTTTTTATCAGCTCTATCGTTTAATATTTTGTAACTGACAGAAAATAAGTAAATTGAACCAAATAATGTGCTTGAAAGTATAATGTTATTATAATAATTATTCATCTGATTATGACTTGTATATTTGATTAATTTTAAGATAAAAACAATTTTTTTTATTTATTATATTATATATGGATAATTATGCTCAATTACCAAATTATGTAAATTTAACAATTAGTTCTGGTGGTAACACAAGACATTATAGATTTAATGACGAACAATATAATCAATATAGTAGTTTTAAAGACGAAGACAGACGTTTATTTGGCCAAGGTCTTTTTAATACATCAATTTGTCTATCATTAAGTTCAATATGTATTATATTATTACTATTTGAGAATATAAGATATAATGTATTTATTATTTTGTTAGTTATAGTAGTATTATGGCTTAGTTACATTGAATATTTAGATTCAAAAATTTTTGCTAATGCAGATAAAATTGATAATTTGTTAGAAAATCACTAACTAATTTTTTATAATTTTTTATACATTTTCCAAATATAATAATATTTTTTGGATATTATCATTTTGTTTTTGAACATCTTTATAATTATCTTCTATGTAATTTTTTAATTTTTGAACACCATCTTTATCAATATATCTTTTATCTGAGGTTAATAATTTAATTATTTCAAAACTATTTGGATTTTCTGTAAAAAATTTAATTGCGTTTTTTGATTTTTCTAATAAAGAGAAAAGTGTTTTTAAAGCATTTTTACTTCCATTTATTATACTTAAAGGACTGATATTGTTATAGTTTTTAATTAAAAGTTTTACAATAGATAAATTATAATCAAAATTATTTAACATATTTGGATTCATAAGATATGATATTATTGGACTAGTTGGTTCTTTAATAATTAACAATTCTTTATTGTATAAATATTTAAATATGTCGCAATCAAATTCTTCAAATGAGCTTATATACATATTTAGTATACTTCCATTTTTAGATATTTTATTTTCAACTGTATTTATTATATTAAAAACAGGCTGATTTCCTTTAATTTCACTGTCAAAAAGTAATTTATTTTCAATAAAATAATTAAGATATTCAAAGAAAATACTATTTTTATTTGTAATACTTGGTTTCTTATAAAATCTTGTTAATATATCGTATAAATATGTATTTTTAGCTGAGTTCCTGTCAAAATAAATATATTCTTTATTTATATTAATTAATTTTATAACATCTTTATAAAAAATGTCTTTATTATTACGAATAACTTTATCATCAAAATCATTTATACAATTATGAATATAATATCTTAATGGACTATGGTGGTTTATAGCATTATTTAAAATTACTTTTTTATCTTTATCAATAAGAGATTTTAAAATTTCAACAGGATTTTCTGGTATAAATTTATCATAAATCATATAATATCTAGCAAGAATTATGTAAAGTGGTAATTCTTCAATTTTATTAGAATTATTTGATGTTGTAATTGGTTGATATAATACAATTTCTTTTCCATCAATTAGTGATTCAAGAATTAATTTAATTTCATCTATTTTTATATCAATTTTTTGTATAATATAAACATTAAAGACACTATTTAAAAACTTATTTATAGGTCTATCATTATTTTGGGGATAATCATATAACTTTGTCTGATCAATTTTTGCTAATATATTTGCAATCTTTGCTACAGAATTAAATTTTGAATCTACAAAATTTTCTGATTGAACTAAAAATATTTCATTCAAGTAATTTTGCAATATATTATTATTATTTCCTATATTAGGTATTATCATTTGATAAATATTCGGAATTGATTTTAATAAAATATCAAGCTGTTCAAGTAAATTAATTTCTATAGAATTTGAAGTTGAATTTGAAGTTGAATTTGAAGTTGAATTTGAAGTTGAATTTGAAGTTGAATTTGAAGTTGAATTTGAAGTTGAATTTGAAGTTGAAAAATCAGATTTATTAACTAAATTTTCAGGTTCAATAAATTTATTAAATAAACTTAAGTAATCAGAATCAAAATTAATTTTTGAAATTAAAATTAAGTAGAATAATGTATAATATAAATTATTACTAAAAAATGTATAATTTTTTTTATTTAAAATAAATTTTTTTGTAATAGTGTCAAAAATTATTCTTGATAATTTAATCAAAAATGGATATGAATACTCTGATAATATTTCTTGATTATCAATTTTTAATTTTGAAAATTTAGGTATAATTATGAATTTATTATAATAGACATAAAACTGGTCAAATCGCCTTATAAAATTTAACCAGTATATATTATCAGAATTAAAATATTTTGAAATAATATTTGATTCCGCACCACTATAATTATTAAAATCAATTAATTCTGGACAATAATTATTATTTTCTCTATAAATATTTTCATCTATCATATAAGTTAGATAAACTAATAATTTATAAACTTGTGTGGTCTTAATTAAGTTCATATTTAAAGATGTATAATTGTCTTTAGATGCTTCACCATGAGCACCAGGTTTAAGTTCTAATTTAAGAACAATTGCATTTTCCTTAATTCTTTTAAGATATACTAATTTAACCTTATTTGTGTCATCTATTTCCAATTTATAATTAATACTAGACAAAATATTATTAATATTATTTAAAATATCATTATTTGATTCTGTTGATATTACTTGATTAGCTAATATTTCAGATTCATCTGTTTCTAGTAAAAAAAGAATAATTTTTAATACATTGGATATATTTGCATCAAGCTCATATCCAATATTGCTTCTTTTATTCATATAATCTATATTTGGTAGATTAACAAGTGGTCTAACAAATTTTGTAATAATATCTTCAGTTTGTTTGTCATCTGGTATATATATTTCCATAAATTTTCTTAAAAAATTATTTGGTTTAAGATTTAAAATATTAATATCGTAAGTATCATTTGTATAATCCCAGAATAAAAATTTAACTAATTGTAATATGGTATTTTCTACACATACTGGAAAATTTAAACCTAAATCAGTTATATTAGCAAATGGAGTACCTTTAATTATATCTGGTCCTATAGTTTTATTTGTTAAATATTTTTCAGTGTTAATCAAAGCTTCATCCTCACTAACAATTGATTTACCATTATCAAACAAATTATTTAATGCTTCATTTTTATTTATAGGAATTGCATTTAAATTTAAACCTTGTTTTATTTGGGTATTTTCTACTCTCAAATCAAAATAAGATAATAATAAAATCATATGTAAATTAACATCTTGTGTATCATTTGTTATTGGCCAATTTTTAATTTTATTTATTACATTAGTTAAATTAATCAATTCTTTAACTTCATTAGCTAACAACTGATTAAAAGTAATTTTAGACTTTTGATTTACTTTATTAATAGATTTTATATTAGATTCAATTAAGTTATTTTTTGTTTCTTCAATATTAAAATTACTATTTTCTTCGCGTTCAGCTTTTTTTATTTGTTTAACAGTATTTGTTTCATTTAAAAAAATACTATTATATCCTGCATACAAATCAAGCAAGTTATTTAAATTAATTTTGCTTGTTTCCGTACCAGGATTATCTGTAAATATTTGTTTTAATTTGTCTAGTATATAATTAATCAATGTTAACATTTTAATATATTTTATTTGATTTTCTTCATCCAATTTATCTAATAACCCCTTACAAAATTTAACTTGAAAATTATTTTTTGAATTCATATAATAATCAATTAATCCTTTGAAATCATTACTTTTAACTAAAGTTTCTAGTTTTTTAACATTTGTTGTATTTTCTAGTGGTATTTGTGTAAATACAAATTCTGTTTTTTTATAATCTGATATTGTATTATAATTTATTAAAGATGCTTCCCAAGTTATTATTTCTAGTAGTTCATAAAATCTATTTATAAAGATATATTTATCAATAGGATTTTCTAGTCTCTGATTAATTGAAATTAATTCTTGAAATTCATCAGATATATTAAAAAGTCCATCTATAAACCCAATTATATCATCTTCTTTTTTAATTGGAGTAATTATTTTTTTTGTTGAATCTGTTAGTGAATTTTCAATTAAAACATACTGAAATAAAAATTTGATTCTACCAAAAAATTTTATGTTAATATGAGATTTACCTAAATAATATGGAATTTCTTGTCCATTTACTATAATAATTCTGTTTTCATATGTTTTTTTTCTTTTATCAATAATTCCCAGTTCTCCATCAGGAGTTAAATTAAGGTTATTATCTATCAAGAACTTTGTTACTTCTTGACTGTATGTATAATCATATTCATAATATGAATTAGATGGTCCCTTTATTGGATTTTTATCTAAATTAAAATATAAAGGACCTATTGCATTCATTGTCTGTTTTAAATCCATATTTGAAGTAGAGATATTTATTTTAGGCACATCTCCTCCTTTTAAATTAGTATTTAAAATTTTATATTTCATATAATATTATGTATATTATAATTTTTATACAAAAAATTTATTCATTAATAACAGCGACTACTTCATTCTTTGGTTTGTAATCAGAACCAATATGTTTGGCTATTGTGTTAAAATTTTCTATAATTTTATAACTGTATCCATGACCTCGATACTCTTTCATAAAATACATGTGATTGATAATATCTGAGGGATAATTTTCACAATAAGTATTAATATTATTTATAATATGTTGAAATTTGTCTTCTTGTATTTTTAAAGCTTCTTTTAAATCTTTTTGTGTTCGTTCACTAAATTTACCAAATTCTTCAAAAGTGTAAAAATCTTTGTAATCAGAATGAGTATAGTCAAAATATATTTTGTTCCACATTGTTTCATAAATTGAATATTTAATTAGGGTTTTATGAAGGAATCTAGAAACGATCGACATATTGTTATATATATTGATATATATAAAATTATTAAATAGTTTAATCAATATTTTTATAAAAATTGAAAAATCATCGTAATCATTATTTAATTACAATAATTATATAAATAAAGATGAACGCTATTCTAGTAGATAGACTTTTAGATAATTACAAATATAATATGGATGTACGTAATTTTATTCGTAGAACCAAAACTGTAATAAACAAAGCAAACGAATCAAACGATACTTATGCAATTGATGAAATTAAACCAAGTGAATTACTTATGTATAAAACC
>JACCDO011842698.1_pt1 | contig 48169 bp, 46 predicted proteins | sample 7446101 | NCBI WGS metagenome assembly JACCDO01 (sample SAMN15323440, study PRJNA562643) | freshwater metagenome | isolation source: river surface water | place: USA:Blue River Watershed | collected 2017-08-16 | reverse complement strand
TGGCTGGTGCTCTTATGCAACTCGTCGCCTATGGCGCTCAAGACGTTTACCTCACTGCTGATCCCACAGTAACTTTCTGGAAGGCTGTTTACCGCCGCCACACCAACTTTGCTATGGAAAGCATGTCCCAAACCCTCAGTGGCACAACCAACTTTGGTGCCAATGTTACATGCCGCATCTCACGTAACGGTGATTTACTCCACCGTTGCTACGTTAAGGCTACCCTCCCTGCCCCCAGTGACTCAGCTGATGATGAATATGTCAACCGTGTCGGCTTTGCCCTCCTCAAGCAAGTTGAATTAAGAGTTGGTGGTCAAATGATTGACCGTCACTACTCATCATGGATGCACATCTGGACTGAACTCACCCACACCACTGACATGAAGGCTCTCCTCGATAAACTCGTTGGCCCCAAGGATGTTGATGGTGCTTCACAATCAGCTGTTGACTCAGCTTTATACACCTTAAACGTTCCACTCCTCTTCTCATTCTGCCGTAACCCTGGTCTTGCTCTTCCCCTCATTGCTCTCCAATACCACGAAATCGAAATCTGGATTACATTTGAAACCTTAGCCAACATCTGGCAAGGCGTAACAGTCCCCACTGGTCAATCACTCTCAAGTGTTGAACTCTGGGCCGACTACATCTTCCTTGACACTGAAGAACGCAAGGAATTCGCCCAAAAGCCCCACGAATACCTCATCGAAGTAACCCAACAACAACAAGCCTCAGTTACTGCCCCTGGCAACAACAGCGTTCGCCTCACCTTCAACCACCCCACCAAATTCCTCACATGGGCTGTTACACCCTCAGATAACCTTGGTGATAAATTCACAAACTTCTGCGATGCTGATGGCGAAACTGCTGGTACAGTTTCAAACGTCAGTGAAGCCAAGATCCGCCTCAACGGCCAAGACCGCTTCACTGCCCGTGACAACACATACTTCAACTATGTTCAACCCTACCAACACTTCGAATGCAAACCTGACCTCGGTATCAACGTTTACTCATTCGCCCTCAAGCCCGCTGAACACCAACCATCAGGCTCATGCAACTTATCACGCATTGATAACGTTAACCTCGAAGTTACACCAACTGTCAGCGGTACCATCACAGTTTATGGCTTCTCATACAACGTTTTCAGAGTTGCCTCAGGTATGGGCGGTTTAGCTTATTCAAATTAAGCGAACGTTTCCCCTTAAATATCATTATGGAAAAATTGATTTGCTTTCATTTAAAGACATGTTTATATTATTATTTAATGAATAATAATATAAAAGTTTCAATAGATAATGGAATATTATCTTTAAAGATATGCGATACAGATTTTATACTTGATCAAGAACAATGTATTTATATAATGAATAATACTATAAAAAAATGGATTGTGGATGATAATAGTAAATATCCATATTTTCACAATAATGAAATTAATAAAAAAACAAATTTACTTCATTTTTTATATGATAATAAACATAAATATCAATTTAAAAATAATAATATTTATGATTTAAGAGCAGAAAATGTAATTATAATGGATATTAAAAATGATTATCATGATATTATTTGTAATAATTATAATATAATTGAACATAATATTGGTCATTATAGACAAGATAAATATTTTAATCCTTATTGGAAATGTGATAATAATCATATTATAATGTTATGTTCAGAAAATATATTATTTGAGTTAACAGAAGAACAATTTAATGAAATATTAGAATATGAAGAATTAATTGATTTTAAATTAACATGGACTTATCTATTTCATAAAAATTCAAGAAATATATATACAAGATATAAAACTGATAAAATTAATATAAATCATATAATTAAGGATTTTAATATTAATAAAATAAAATATATTGAAAATAATAATATTATTGATTTTACAAATGAGAAAGCGAAAACTATATTTTTAACAACACATAATATTGAAGACTGTAAAAAAATTGAAAAGAAAAATAAAGTAAAAATGGATGAAATGGATACCTATGTTAAAAATACATATAATTTATTAAAAACATATAAAGGTCATATAAGAAATATAGGAAAAGATGCATATGTTGAGAAAAATAGAATGTGGAAAGTTTTTGATGAAGAAGAAAATAAAAATATATATTTAATGTATTGTGAACCTGGTAATTTTGTAATGTTATGTAAAAAATCTATTTATAAAATTAAAGAATTTGAACAAAATAATACTGGAAAAATAACATGGTATATACATCCTAATGGATATATTCAAGGTAGTAATAATATGTACATCCATCAAGTAATAACAGGATGCTATGGCAATGGAAAAGGAACAATGGATGTAAGTGTTGATCATATTGATAGAAATAAATTAAATAACTGTTATGATAACCTAAGAATAGCAACCAGAGAAGAACAAGAAACTAATACCAAATCAGCTGATGGTAAACGAAGAGAAAGAAAACTTAATGCCAAACCACTTCCAGAAGGTATTACTAATGATATGATGAAAAAATATGTTGTTTATTATCGTGAAAAATATGGAAATAATGGTATTAGAGAATTCTTTAAAATTGAAAAGCATCCGAAATTAGATAAACCATGGATCGGAAGTAAATCGAATAAAATATCTATATTAGATAAATTAAAAGCAGTTAATGATATGGTTAATTCACTTAAAGAACAAAATGATGATGTTTCAGCAGAAATAAATGAATTATAAATTATTTATTAAATTCAATATATTTTATAAAGAATAAAATATATTGTTTATTAATATGTCAAATGAAACATCTGGTAGCAATGGTCGTGGTGGATTAGTTCAATTAGTAGCTTATGGTGCTGAAGATTTAATATTAACTGCTGATCCTGAAATTACTTTTTTTACTAATACTTATATGAAACATGTTAATTTTTCAATTGAAGCTATTAATTTAACTTTTAGTGATACAGTTGGTTTTAATAAAATAAGTAATATAACAATAAAAAGAAATGGCGATTTATTATCAAGATTATATTTAGAATTAACTTTACCAGTTCAGGCAGGAAGCACATGGACTAATAGAATTGGTTTCAATATTATAAAAAAAATAGAATTTTATATTGGGAGAAAAATAATTGATAGAATGTATGGTGTATGGATGCATATTTGGACTGAATTAACTCATACAACTGATATGAAAAATATTATATCAAAAATGGTGGGTACAAAAGGAAAAGATGGATTATCTAATGGTTTATCGTGTGATGTATCTCAAAAATTAATTATACCATTGTTTTTTTATTTTTGTAGGAACCCTGGATTAGCTATACCATTAAATGCAATAAGAAATAATCAAGATTTGTCACTTAAAATTTATTTTGAAAAAAAACAAAATTGTATACAAGAGGGTGATTTACCTGCAGGTGACATTACTAATGCATCTTTATGGGCAGATTATATTTTTCTTGAGACTGAACAAAATAGATTGTATGTTCAAAAACCTTTAGAATATTTAATTGAAGTTAATCAATATTATGAAAGAAATTTAAAAAATGCTGGCTTAAAAGCAATTAGATTACCATTTTCTTTACCTTGTAAAGAATTATATTGGGTTATTTATAATGTAAATACAACTAATGATAAATTTACAAATTTTACTGATGATAATAATAATAGTATGCTTGATAATATGCAATTAATTTTTAATTCAAAAAATGTATTTTCCAAGGGTCCAATTAATTATAGATATTTTAACTATGTACAACCTTATTATAATCATAAAGGATGTCCTGATTTGGGAATTAATTGTTATTCATTTGGATTAAAACCAGAGGATTATAATCCATCAGGATTTATTAATTTTAAATACATAAATATAGCAACAATGGATGTTAGAACAAAGGCAAACGGTTTTATTTATATATTTGGATTTTCTTATAATGTACTTAAAATAAACTTTGGTGATATAAATTTAGTATATAATTTTTAATTTATAATGTAAATTTTATTTAAAACAATTTTATTTTATGTATGTATATAATATGAGTGGAGCATTATTACAATTAGCCGCATTAAGTTCACAAGATGTGTATTTAACAGGCAATCCAGAAATTACTTTATTTAAAAAAAATTATTTGAGATATACTTATTTTGCTGTAGAAACGGTTCAGTCCAGTTTTGATGGCGGTGCTGTTAATTTTGGGATTACTTCTACTGCTAGTCTTGAAAAATCAGGTGACTTAATTTCTAAAATGGTATTGGTTCTTAAATTAAAACAATTAACTACAGATGTTAAATGGGGTTATGTTGATAAAATTGGACATGCTATTATTGATTATGTTTCTATTACTGTAGATAATACTGAAGTTGACAGAAGATATAATGATTGGATTGATATTTATCAATCCATTACAAGAGATAAAAGTCAACAAGACAATTATAATACTATGATTGGAAATGTCGCATCTCTTAAAAAATTTAGTTTATCTCATGATGGTTATACTTTATATATTCCTCTTGAATTTTGGACAGGTAAATTAACTAGTTCTGCTTTTCCTATATGTTGTACTAATAATGTCAAAAGTTTTCAAGTTTCTATTGTTCTAAGAAATGCAATTGATTGTATTAATTATTTTGGTTCAACTGAACCATCTGAATTACCTGAAATAGAAAATGGTTATTTATTGGTTGATTATATTTATTTAGAGAATGAAGAACAACAATTATTTAAGAACAATTCGCATAAATATTTAATAGAAGTTGTTGATCGTATGGATAATACAATTTCAACACTTACTAAAGAAACCAATCTTACTTTCGTGAAAGCAACTAAATATTTGGTATGGTATGCTCAATTAGAAAGATTTGTAAATAGAAGTACATTTTTATCATGGGCTACAGATGATAATTGGGAAGTGGCGCGAAATGAATTTGCAAAATTAGTTTGGTTAGCAACTAGAGCTGGTTTAGATGCAACTACAGACCCAACACAACCTAAAATTATATTTGATGGAGGAGCTCTTAATATAGGAGAAGAATTACCTATGGTAGTTGGTGGAAATACATTGTTACAAACATTAGCTGGAAAAGTAAGTGCTATTATATTATTTGCAACTACTAATGAAGATGATTTGGTCGAAGCTAGTGCAACAATAGATAATGTTGTTCTAACAAGTAATACAATTACATTTGAAGACATGACAAATACTATTAATGAAATTAAGGCTGCACCTTCACCTGTTCCAATTCCTACACCTGATCCTAGAATTCAACAAAATGCATTTATGGATCTTCATACAAATAGTATTATTGATATATTTAATTATGGTAATTTTATTAATAGAAGTGATAATCCTGTAATTAGCTCATCATTTCAATTAAATGGTAATAATAGATTTCAAGAGCGCGATGGATATTTTTATAATTATCTTCAACCTTATTATTATTTTAAAAATAGTCCAGCTGATGGTATTAATATTTATACATTTAGTCTTAATCCAGAAGATATACAACCTTCTGGTCTAATTAATTTAGGAAAAATAACCTCAGGTAAAACTTTAAAAATAACATTAGGTAAATATAATAATAAATATAATAATTACATATCTTATTTTGGAAATGGAGTATTAAGAATATTCGCTCTAGCTTATATTTCACTTAATATTCAGAATGCAGTTGCATTTACAACAAATGAATAAAAAATAGAGTTCAGTCATTCCACTTCATCACCTAATTTTTTTATTATAAAAAAATTGAGTTCAGTCATTCCACTTCATCACCTAATTTTTTTATTATAAAAAAATTGAGTTCAGTCATTGCACTTTATCACCTAATTTTTTTATAATAAAAAAATTGAGTTCAGTCATTCCACTTCATCACCTAATTTTTTTATAATAAAAAAAATTGAAATTATTACTTATATTATATATTATTAATATTATATGCTTCAAATTGATGAACTAAACAAAATAACATTTGATGATTTAAAAAACACAATTGATAATACAATTTCTAATAAAATATTTGTTAGAAACTGTATTCTTGAAGATATTCCTCATTTAAATAAAGATGAACAATTAGCATCAATTAATAGTATATATTTTTATCCTTCTACTCATCAGTTGATTAAAACAACGAACCATATTGAATGGACACCAACTAAATTATATTTAAATGCATATTATGTTGTAAATTTGTATGGTAGTTTCTGGATAATTTCTCATAATTCACATAATGGATTTATTGTAAAATCTTCTATAAAGAATATACAATATATTGATATTTTATTCGAAACTGTTAATAAAACAAATATTCAACCACTCGAACAATCTTATTGGTCTTCTCATTATGAATTGTATATGGCACTACAAGTATTAGAACAAGAACCAACTAATTCTAAAAATATTATACTAATTAAACAAGTTAACTTTCTTAATTCAACCATTAAAATTAATCATTATCTGTATAAAAATAATAATAAATATTATTATTTTCCTTATTCTAATATTTGTGTTTATAAACCAATTCTATACAAAGGATAATAATACCAGTCGATGGATACCATTAATTTACTAATCTATCTAATTGATTAGCACATTTTACAGTAAAATCAAAAATACGATTTAAACCTGCACCTGTTACAAAATGACTATGGAATATTGTATCACCTGCACCAATTAATAATACTTTTCTTTTATTAATTTCAAATGTATCAGATATTTTAATTTGATGTCTCATATAAACTCCCCATACATCAAATTTAATTAATAGTGATTTATAATTATTATCTTTTGTTAGAATTGTATAAAGAAAATCTCTAAAATTAATATCACTTATACTCTGAACCAAATATAATGCATCATCATATTTATAATATTTATCTTTTATTTTATTTAAAAATACTAAATCTTTAGAATTCATTATATCTATATCATATTTTGAGTGAAATGTTAATGTTTTATCATTATAGTAAAATTCCATTGAACCGAAAAAATAATTAACAATATGTTCCTTATCATTTTCTAATATCACTATATTATCTTTTTCTCTAACTTTTAATTCTCTTTTTAATTCTGAATTACTTAATTTAATATTTTTTAACCATGAAGGATCAATATTTTTAATAACATTATGTTTTAATCTTCCACCAGAACAATCAAAAACTACATCAAATTTACCTTTATCTATTATATTTTTATATTCATTCCAGTCATAATCTTCATAAATCATAGGAATATTATAATGTTGATTAGCAATAGTAAATAAAACATATTCTAATAAAAATATATTTACCATAAAATAATCTTTAGAATCATCCCAACAGTATACTTTTGGTATAATTAATGATAAATATTTTGATGCAGTAGAAAATACACGTTGTCTATTGTATGGTTTCCTAAATCCAGATTTTTCAATTCTACTATCATACATAACAATATTAACTCGTGGTGATGAATTCATAGTTGTATCATTATAATATAAATATAAATAACATGCTAAAAATAATCCAACTGGACCAGAACCAATTATCATCACATTAATAGTTTCTTTATTCTTTTTAGATAATTTAGTGTATATTTTTTCTTCATCTTTTACATTACTTTTAATTAAATATTTTGATAAAAATGATACAATTTCATATATTTTATTATAATTTAAAACATTATACATATTTATATCTAGTTTTTTCAATTCATCTATTTTTAATATTTCATATTTTGGTTCTACCTGTACATCATCTGGAATATTTATTATGTCTTTATAATTAACTCTTCTTTTAATATTATTTATGACTGTTTTCCTATAATCTGGTGTTATGTTAAATACTTTTTTTAAATCTCTAAAAAATGGATGGTCTGATTGCTCTGTTCTTTCAGAATGTTTGTCTTTTATAAACAATTGTTCAAACATTTTATTAATCTTATCACTAATATTTTTTGGTGTCATTATTAAATACTCAGAAAATATTAATACTATATCCAGCAGCTTTTTCATGTCCATTACCACCATAAAATCTAGCCATTTCATCTACTTTAACATCTGTTTTTAAACTTCTTAATGAATAGTTTTTTTGTGTATCAGTTTCTGAATGCAATATTCTTAAAATATGTTGTTCATCAAAATTCTCTATCGCATAATCAATTAAATATTTATATAAATTTGTATTAGAACATTTAATATCTAATATATTAAATTTATCAAATATATCATACTCATAATTTTTAAATATATTTTTAGCTTGTTCTTTATAAGAGTGGACTAATAATGACCCAACATTTATAATTTTACTATCATTTTCATCACTATTTAATAAACTTTTTAAATAATTAATTCTGGTTATATCATCATAATTAGTTTTTAATAAATTATTTAATCCCAAACAATAATTTTCTGTATTTGGGTCTGAAAAATCCCATACATCTTTATTACCTATATAATAAACAACTGATGGGTAATTCTGAAATTCTATATTATCTTCTAATTCATTATTTTTAAAATACTTTTGACAATATAACCATGTTAATTTACAACCAGATAAATTATTATTCTCAGGAAAACCTTTTTGAGAATACAATAATATATTATAATTTGGTAAAAATGGTTTCTTTTCAATTAATGATAACATTGGATTTTTATGATGATCTATTATTATATAATTATGACTATTTGATAATTTATCTATAATATTAATTGGAGTTACATCTAAAAATACTAAATTAGAATTTTCTGGTAAATTATTTATTAAATTAATATCTTCTTCATGGTCTAAATTATGAAACCATTTGTGAAAATTAGAAGATGGTGCAAAGTATTCCCATATAACTCTTGATAATTCACCATCATTGCATGGAAAGTGATAAAAAACGTGATATATCATTATTATTAATAGTAATATTTTTTTTATATGTTAATTATATAATATTTAATGGATGAAAATTTTAATTTGGAATATTATAAAGCACAGAATATATTATTAGAAAAAAAAATTATTAAATTAGAAGGAGAGCTATTTGAATTAAAAGACACTGCAGGACGAGTTCTATTTAAAAATAAAATAAAAGAGTTCATTAAACAAATTGAAAATAATGATATTCAAGATGTAAATAAAGCCTTATTTTTGTATATTAATAATATAAAAAATGATTTGGATAAAATAATTAAAAATAATGTTGTAGTTCAATTATGTAATTATATATTAAATGATAATGATTTCTATTATATTAATGATAATAAATTAATTGTTGAAAAATTAAATAAATTTATTAATTTAATAAATTAAAGAATTATTCATAAATTTTTCCAATTGTTTAATATAATTATTATTTTTTTTATATAAATATATTTTTGATAAATCTGGTCCATTTATAAATTTATTTATTTTACTTAATTCTTTTTCTTTAAATTGCTCTTCTTTATCATAATCATCTGGTTCTTCTTCCGTTTCATCTTCTGTATCTTCTGTTTCATCATTACTAGAACTAGATTTAGAACTAGAACTAGATTTAGAACTAGAACTAGATTTAGAACTAGATTTAGAAATAGATTTAGAATTAGATTTATATATAGAATGAAAATTAATTTTATTTTCATAATTATGTCCAAAAAATGAATTAAGTTCTTCATTATAAGGTGGTGAATTAATTTGTTCATCATCAAAATCAACAAATGATGGGTCATTATTTATTTCTTCATCTAGTTCATCTTGAAAATTATTTATATGTTTAACTATGTATGATAATGTTTGATAATCATTATTATATCCTTTATCAATAATATTAGATAAATAAGAATGAAATGCTTTAATTGATGTTAATTTATCATTATATGAGTCTTCAGTCATTATTATTATAAATTTATATTAATAATAATAATTAAATCAATTTTTATTCACTTTCAATGTCACTATTAGAACATTCCGATGATGTATAATTATCATCAGCTGATTGAGAACATGTTTCATATTCTGAATTAGTTTCTTCACCACACTTGCAACCTCTAAAATGATTATTACAATCAAAACAATAATGATATTTTCTTAATTCAAATTTAATATTATCTTTTGAAATATTATTATTTTCTAACATATTTACTAAAATTTTTATTATATCTTCTAAATCTTCAATTCTATTAATATTAATATTCATATTAATATTAAATTATAAATTAATCATCGATAAACTCACAATCATTATTATTACTTTTAGGAATATTTGTAGTTGATGTTTTTTTTGTGTATTTATTAGAATAATTACTTTTTGGTTTATATGTAGTTGATGTTGATGATGATTTTTTTGGGTTTTTATCATCTAAAAATGCAGTATTAGGTTCAAAATTATTAATATGAAACTCTGTTTTATATCTATAGAATGCCTTTCTTTTATCTGCTAATTCTTGGACTGATGGTAAATCTTCAAGATGTTCACGATAATAACATACTTTAGCCCATGTATCTTTTAATACTGGAAAAACTTTGGCAAACCAATCTTTATCTCTAGGAATAGTAACAGTATGAGCATTATTAATTTTCCAATATAAAATTCTATCAAAAAAGTGACTTTCGGCAATTTCTGGATAATCTTTTTGCCATGTGCTAATACTATTTAGAGCCCAATTATCATATTGATTTTGGTCCATATTTAATCTTGGTGGATAAACCCAAAAACCTTTATAAATATGTTTATCGCCATCAAATTTAGGTTCATAAATCTTGGGTAAAAATTGTAAAACATATCCTTTACTCATAGTATTATCAACAGTCATTAATCTTCCATCTACATCTTCTGTAATTACAAATTTATGATTAACATCTCGTAAATATGTTTCTCTATCTGGATATTCAACTAAAGCACATTGAATAAAATCACAGAATTCTAAATCACAGCATTCCAATTGTTGCTGGACTTGACAATAATAATAATAAGGACAAATATCACCCGCAATTGCTCCTTTATTGGTAATCGGTCTTACAAAAGGACATTTAATTTCTAACATATATCCTAATTTTGGATTGAATTTATAATCTAATGTTGATTTGGATGAAATACCATCTGGAGATGCACCAAGAAATTTATGTTTATCACTAGGAACACAACCGAATTCAGTTACCTTAGAATTATATAAATGTTCATATAATGAAGTTGCAATTTGTTCATACTTTTTTCCATGAAATACAAAATCATTGTCTAAAAATGGAAAATTTGGATCACATTTTTTACAAATAAAACTTTCAACTGATTCATATGGGTTGTTATCAATCGCAGTTGCTGTATCTGATGCTGTAATACGATTATAACGATAATCAAACCATTCTTTGGTCCGCTGTTCAGGTTGCGGTGTCTCATATAAAGTTTTGAACTGGTCTTGAATTTTTTGACTTTTCTTTGGGATTTTAATTTCATTATTATTAATTTCATCAATCTTCAATAATTTATCCCATTGACGTAAATTTATATCAATCTCTTTTTTATCAAATTTATAATTAACATTAAATAATCGTCCAATAACATCAGTAATTAAAAAATATGGTAAATTAGAATATTTAGATATTATTTCACCATAAACTTCTTCACTTAATTTATTTATTTCATCTTTGTTATAAATTTTAGTTTTATCAATTTTACTATTGATAAGAGTTATAATGTCATTAATTTGGTTCATTATATATAAAGTAAATATGTCTATAGATTAATTTATCAATTTTAAATTATCAATTTTAATTTATCAATTTTATTTAATAATTTTTATTTATTTCATCAGTTTGATTATTAAATTCATTATTTATATTATTATTTATATCATTATTTATTTCAAACATTTGATTATTAATTAGTTCCTCAATTTGATTGTAATCTAATTGATAAGCCAATTTAAATATTTTTTCATGTGGCAAATCTGTATTATACCTCAATGTTACAAATTTATTAACCATCTCTTTATCATTATTAATAACTAAATCATATGCATCCTCAATATGAGGACTAAATTGCATCAATTTAATAAAATTATCAAATTGTTCATCATCATCAATTGTGCAATATTTAATTGCACAATTATAATAATTCAATTCAAAAAACATGAATGCATAACATAAACGGTGAGGGAATTCCAATAGGTTTTTTCGTGTTTTAGCATCTACATATTTATTTAAATTATACATTACATATGCATCAAAAGTATTAAAATTATGTTTATTTAGATAACTTATAATAATATTATGAGTAGATGGGACATTATACCACATTTTTACTATATCACTACATTGCATTTGCTCAAGCATCATATATTTAATCTCATAAGGCATCTCATTAAAATTATTAATATTTTGTTCCATAATAGACATAATAATAATAATATGTTATACAATAATATTTTTTCAATTTTTTTTGATTTTTTATTATTACTTGTAGTTACAATATAAATTATAAATATAATTTATATTATTACTTGTAGTTACAATATAAATTATAAATAAATATAATTTATATTATTACTTTTAGTTACAACATGAACTAAAGATTAGTATTATTTATTTTAATTCTTCTTGCATTTAGGTTTTTCTTCCTTGCAAGGTTTAGGAGGGCAAACAACTGGCTCGCAGATGGGTGATAATTTAAATGCCATAAAGACGGCATTTTGTCCTAATAAATTACCTCCAGCATTAACCATAGTATGAAGAGCAATTGCTGATGGTTGGTATGAATTAATAGTAATTACATCACCTTTATAAAGAGTAATAAATTGTCTTACTAATAATCTTGATGCACCTGAGTCTCTTCCACTAACTGTATTTAAATCAGGTGAACCATTAACAAATAATGCTAATTGAGATGGTTCATTAAATGATACATCAGCAAATAAATCATAAACACCATCTTCTTTAATGGTGAATTCTCTTACACCTTGGATATGAGAAACATTATTCATTAAAACATTGTTCATCCAAAATAATGATTGACCTGTTGTTAATATTTGACGAGTATCATTAGTTGTTGCAAAATAAGCTGATGAACCAGCAATTTGTAAGCATTTCTTATGTAATAAGAATTCTCTGAATTTTAAATAGCATCTTTCATGATGCTTATTTAATTTAACACAATCCATTGGATTAGTTCTAATGGGTGCAATCTTAAAGACAGTGAGGAGAGCAGATAATGATTGAGCTGAACCTCCTGCATGTTCAGTTAATACAATACTGCCATTTGCTGAGGTATGGTTCTTAACTGTTATTATATCACCTTTCTTTAATTCAACTAAAGTTCTAGTTGATAATTGACCAGCGCCCTTATTAGTACCTTGAATTGTGTAGGCAAGTGGAACACCATTGATAGTTATGGCAATTTGAGCTTGAGTACCAGTAGTGCAAATAAAGAATATTTTATATATGCCATCTTCGCCAACAACAACCTGGTCTGGATTTAATGCATCCCATGTAAGACCATTAACATTAGATAATTCATTAAATATAACATTTCCTTCAGTAGCAACTGTCTGAACTGATTTATTGAAGAATGAACCGTGAATATTAAATCCTTTTAACATTAAATCAGTATCTAAAAGCATTTTTTCCATTAATTTATTGAATAAATAAAGCTTCTTCTTTGATAAGCATTCTTCCTTCCATTCAATGCATTTATGTGTTTCAAGTGGGGCAATTTTCATGATTAAAAAGGTTGCATCATTTCCACTTTCTAATCCACCTACAAATAAATCTGAGGTTACAAGTGAAGTGGATGATTCACTATTACGCATAACAACAACATCATCTTTCTTAAGTGGTATCATAGCACGTAAGACTAATTGACCAGCACCACTATTATTACCATATCTGGTAAGATCTTGAGATAAACCATTAACAAATAAAGCAAATTGGACTGCTTGGTCTGAGTTAATAACAAAGAAGATTATATAGATACCATCTTCTCTAACAAAGTAGGGTGAACCTAAAACTGGATAATCAATGTGATATTGGAGTTGGATTTGGTCTGCCTTAACTGAATTATTTAACGCAATTGCATTACCTGTATCACTATTGGTATTAATGTAAGCTGATGAACCAGCTACCATTAAATGTTCATCATTTATAAGACGATATTTGTAGTAATTATATATTTCATCAAAACTGCACTTGTGTTTTTCACTTTCAGAGCTTGAAGATGAAGATGATGTGGATGATTTGCGTGAACCCTTGCGTGAGCATTCACGTGATCCCTTGCGTGATCCTTTACGTGAGCATTTACGTGATCCTTTACGTGAGCCCTTGCGTGAGCCCTTGCGTGAGCATTTACGTGATCCTTTGCGTGAGCCCTTATGTTCTTTAGAACTTGAGCCCTTGCGTGAACATTCACGTGATCCTTTGCGTTGATGTTTATCAACAACTACATGAACTTCAATTTCAGATTCTGAACTAGATGAAGAGCTTTCAGAAGTTTCAGAACGATGACGGCGTGAGCGTGATTGTTTTCTGTCACATTCAGAGCTTTCTGATTTACGACGGTTAGAGTGATTACGAGACTTGTGAGGAGCCATTATATAACATAATTTAGAAAATAAATTTATTTCAAAATCTTAATATATTTATTTTGAAAAATACGTCGTTTAAAAATATTTTAATTAAATGTTTTTTTTAGTAAACGTATATAAATATTATAAAAAGATATTCTATTTAAACATAATTAATTAATGCCAAATAAACAAACTTTTTTAAAGCTTTTGTATGATGGGATTGTAAAATTTGAAAATAATCATATAAATATATTATTTAATGTTTTAGCTTATTTATTATTTAAAAAAATGGTTGGAAATATATATACATCACAATTATATGATAATATTTATAATAAAACTGATAAACACTCATTTATTTCCATAATTAAATCTAAATATAATTTGGATTTAATTCAATTAGAACCTATTGATATTGAAAAAATTATTAATTTAGATATTAATAATAATATATATATTGATGATATAATTGTATCATTAAATTTAAAAAACATACCAATTAATAGTTGTATTAATAACTATATTAATCATTCAATTGATTTAATTAAATCTTCTATATTTAGTAGTTCTTCAGTATTAGTATTATCTTCATATTTAGGAGAATATAATAAAAATCTTAGAATTATTAATAATGATATTAATAATCAAATGGATATATTTGATATAAATAAAGAAAATGCTATATTATCTCAAATGGAATATGATTATAATAATTATAATTCTAATAATATTAATATTAGATATGAAGATTATATTCATCAAAATATTATTAATAAATCATATGATATTATAATTTGTAATTTTCCTACTGGATTAAGAAACATTATTCATGCAAATTGTTGTGATAAAATTAAAAAATTAAAGATTAGAGGTACTAAATCAGAACCACTATTATTACAACTTATTATGATGTCGTTAAATAATAATGGGAAGGCATGTATTATTGTTCCTAATACTTTACTAAATAATGATTCAAAACAACATATAGAAACAAGAAATTATTTAATCAATAATTTTAATGTTTCAAATATAGTTACATGTGATAACAATTTTTCTATTTTATTTTTTGAAAAGAATGGATTAACCAAACAAACTACATTTAGTCAAATTAAGGATAATAATATTGTAAAATTATTTGATGTTTATTATGATAAAATAGTTAAACGTAACTATAATTTATACTATGAAAAATATATTAATATTAATTGTAATATATCTTCTTCATTATGCGAAAATAAATATAAATTAATAGAAATAGTTGATTTAGTAGAATGTATTAATGATTCTTCTTGCAGTAATTTATTGAAAATACCTAAATTTTTTAATGATAATCAAAAAGTAGAAATATTATTTGAAAATTGTTATTTAGATGTTGATAATTTAACTTTAATAGTTAAAGATAATAATTTAATTAATCAAAAATATTTTAATTATTATTTTTTATATAAATTAGCTCCATATTTAATTACATCTACTACAGGAAAATCTAAAAAATTAGATATCAATATATTATTAGATGCAGAAATTGATATACCAAATATGGAAAATCAAAATAAAATTGTTGAATTATTTGATATAAATTATGTTACTATAAATCAACTTAAAAAACAAATATCTAATATTGAATTACTTAAAAATAAATATATTGAAACAATCATTAATAAATATCCTGTAGTTAAATTAAGTGAAATATGTGATATTGATGTTAAACCTAATAATAATACTATTAATACTAATATATTATGTGTTCAAAGAAATAGTAAATCAGCTGGAAATACATTTTATTACGAATATAAAAAAGACGAAAGTATAAATACAAATGTATATTATGTTAATACAAAATCGGATGTGTGTTTTAACACATCATCTTTATATATATTATTAAAGTATAATGAAGCTAATTTGAATAAATTAGCATCAATAACAAATACTATAAATTTAAGCAGAACCAATTTACAAAATTTTGAAATTAAAAATGTTCCAATTGATATTCAAGAAAAAATTGAAGCTAAAATAAATGAATATGATAATATTGTTAAATCATTATTTATAAATATAGAAAATTTAGTTAATACTATTATTTTTTAGTCAAAATTATTAATTCTTTGCTGGAGCTTTTGCAGGTGCAGGTGTTGGAGCTGGAGCTGGAGCTGTAGCAGGTGCTGGAGCAGGAGTTGTTGTTGGTGCAGGTGTTGGAGCTGTAGCTGGTGCTGGTGCTGGAGCTGGAGCTGTAGCTGGTGCTGGTGCTGGAGCTGTAGCTGGTGCTGGAGCTGTAGCTGGTGCTGGTGCTGGTGCAGGTGCAGGTGCTGGTGCTGGTGCTGGTGCAGGTGCTGGTGCTGGAGCTGGAGCTGGTGCTGGTGCTGGTGCTGGAGCTGGAGCTGGAGCTGGTGCTGGTGCTGGTGCTGGTGCTGGAGCTGGAGCAGGAACTGGTTCTGGAGCTGATGCTGGAGCTGGAGCAGGTGTTGGTGTTGGTGTTGGAGCAGGTGTTTGTTCAGGTGCTGGTGCTTGAGCAGGTGTAGGTGTTGGTGTTGGAGTAGGAACTGGAACTGGAGCAGGAACTGACGCAGGAACTGACACAGGAGCAGGAACTGGAGCTGGTGTTGGTGCTGGGACAACATCAATAACTGGTGTTGGAACTATTCCTAATGCTAATATATTCCAATCAATTAAATTATCAGTTGGAATACTCATATTACATGTAATTGCTATATATGATGAACCATTATAATAAACTACATCATATGGTTCGTATTTTTCTCCTTCAATCCATGTTCCACGCCATTTAAATGCGTGTCCATTTTTACCACGTTTTCCTTCATACCCACGTGGTCCTTCATGACCTCTTGGTCCACGACATCCTTCTTCGCCTTTAGAACCTTTTCTACCACGTCTTCCCTCAGGGCCACAATCACCACGAGGACCACGTTCACCTCTTTCGCCCTTGAGATAAACTAAATTAAATGGTTTTAATATTTGTTCTACTTCAGATTTATTACTTCCTTTATGAGAACCTTTCTTATTTGAGCCACGTTTATGTTTGTGACAAGATTTTTCTGTATTTGATGAATCACTATCAGAGTTAGTAAAAATTTCATTATATTCAGACTTACCCATATATATAATAAACTTAGATTTTTAAATTTATTATATATTTTTTTTAAAATAAAATATTATTTATAATATTAATCTTCAGATGGTATAATATCCTGAACAATATCTTTGGTTGTCATAATTCTCATTCTACAACAATATCTACGTATTTTAAGACTTTTTAATAATTTTTGTATCTCTTCTGCTTGTTGTTCATCTGATAATTCAGCATTGGCGCAAATTTCCGCCTTCTTTGTATCATACTCAATGGCATGATTACCAATAAAATATCCACATGTTGGGCAAACAATATAAATCATTAATATATATTATATTATATCTTTTATATTCTTTTATCAATTTTTTTATAATTATGAAATTAACCAAAGTTCTAAATGTGTTATTAACCTTTGGTTATCATTACGGTATAATAATGCTAATCTTTGATTGGCATATTTGATTGCAGTAAGCAATTTATAACCTTTGGTTAATATTAACAGTGTTGGGTTACGTAATATCCAAATGTAGATTTCATTTAGCCATACTTGTAGGATATATTTAAAATTCTTTTAAATTATCTATAACTATATTCACTTTGTAGATGGGAAAAAGATTAAGATAATTATTAAATAATTGCAAATGCAACATAATATAAATCATCAATATTAATAATAGGGCTATCGGAAAGTATTAATGTACCTGGATTTGGTGCTCGACCAGCTATCATATTATTAATATTCATTGGATTAAACATTTGAGATTTAGTAATAAGGTATATTTTAATATTAAATGAATTCATTCTAAATCTAATAGACTGAACCTTTATCATTTGTAAATTACAATAATTATAACCAGCTACCAAATTTTCTTTATTATTTATTACAATTTGTTGTCTAGCTCCATTATAATAATTATTGCTATATAATTCAATAGTGTTTAAAGGAGTTATTAATGATAATAGTGGAGAGATAGGCATATTAGTAGTGGTTGTTGATGTAGTGCTCAAAGTTGTCGTAGACGTGGTTGGTGTTGTAGTGCTCGTGGTTGGTGTTGTAGTGCTCAAAGTTGTCGTAGACGTGGTTGGTGTTGTTGTAGTTATGTTTGAAGAACTTGGTGTAATTGTAGTGGTTGGTGTTGCTGTAGTTATGTTTGAATAACTTGGTGTAATTGTAGTGGTTGGTGTTGTTGTAGTTATGTTTGAAGAACTTGATGTAATTGTAGATGGTTTTGATGTATTTTTATTATAAAGTAATATTATTAATATTATAAATAAAATCCCTAAAAAACCTAAATGCGATAAATCTATCATATAAATTAATTTATATTTTTATAAATTAATTATTGCACTCTACCCAATTGCACATAACACATTTGGGTATCATGCAGTTCAAAAGTATACTTTTGAACTTCGTTACCCAATACTGTTAGCGAATAAAAACCAAAGGTTATAATATCACATAACACATTTATAATTTTTTTCAATTAATTCTGATGTAAAATTTTTTTAATATTATTTTATACATTAACACTAACAACTTCACCAATGCCTTTTGTAGAACCATCTCGAAAAAACATAATCATATTTTCTTCTATTAATTCAGGATGTCTAGCAAATGTGAATGAAACAATTGAACTATCACCAGTTTTTAAACTACCTTTTAAACTACTATTATAATTATCATTTAATAATTTCATATATGCGGATTGTTTAATTGGACCACAATGAACTACAGGACAATAACCAGTTTCAATAGCTGATGAATGATGAAGAATTTTTACTTTAGCTACAAAACTAGATACTAAATTATTTTTCCAATTATTAACATTATCTATTAACACAAAACCTTTCTTAATACTACTACGGGGAATAGTAACATCTAAAAATTTAATAGCAAAACATCCTTGAACATTTGAACCAATTTCTGATATATCTTCTCTTAAATTATTATGAATTGAACGTATCATAACTGGAACAAATTCTCCATTATATGGTCCCATAAACATCTTTTGTTTTACTTTAATTGTCCCATCTTTTATTACTCCACTAACAACTAAACCAATACCAGGGACTGAAAAATTACCATCTAAATATACAATTGTTCCTTTACTAGATTGATTAATAAATTTATTTCTTTGTGGGATATTATAAATAATTTTATGAAGATTATTTATATTATATCCATTTTTATTTGATATGCTAATAACTGGAACAATATCCTGATTATCAATAGTCTTTATATAATCATTTGTCAATTCATTTGTTTCATTATTTATAAAATAAAGAATTTTATCAGGAGCATTTCTTTGTAATAATTTTTTTAAAGTTGTTTGTAAATCTAAATATATTTGTTCTGGTGCCATATCTATTTTAGTTATAATTACCATAAATGGAATACGGACGCATAATAATAAACCTATGTGTTCTCTAGTAAGTTTAGTAATACCAGTATTAGCCCCAATAACAACTATACCTCTATCTGGAAACATTCCAGTTATACCATGAACTGTTGTTTTAAGATATTTTTCATGTCCTGCCAGATCAATTAAACTAACAACTTTATTTTTATTAATTGGTTCTATTGTATCAAATGACAATACTGTACGCGGTTCATATTTACGATTATGTTTTGTATTGATCAATTTAATTTTATTATTATCTACTTCATATTTAATTACATTTTGTGAAATACTACTAGTTCTTCCAGATTCTAACTCATGATTATGATGGAAAACTGATTTTCTTGCCTTGCCACGTCCATCATCTAATTCACCAGTAGTTAATACACCAACTAATGAAGATTTGCCGGCATCAACTGGGCCACATACTACAATAGAAATTTCTTCTGTATTTATCATTATTAATAAATAAATATTCTGTTTATATATATATTAATGGATTACAAGAATAAATATTTAATTTATAAAAAAAAATATTTATTTTTGAAAAAACAATTAATTGGTGGGACAAGATTTCGCTCTATTCCTAATAGTGGCGGAGGTGAACCAGGATTAGCTAATCAATGTATGTGGATTAGTATTAGAGACTATATTAATTATCATCGTGGCATAGTTACTACTGTTATTGAACTTAAAAGACGTTTAGGATTAAGCTTAGATACTAACACAATTGAATATGATGATGATAATCCAATATTAAGAAATGCTTTAGAAAGATTAGCTGTAGGATTAAGAATAACATTATGTTTTATTTATACAAAAAGAGATGGTTCAATTGCTCCATTTTGTTTAAATCAAGATGGAACAATGAGACCATTTAGAACTATTAATCCTGGAAATAATGACATTGTATATGTTGCTACATTTGGAAGACATTTTGAATTAATAGTTGATGGACCTAATTATCAATTAGAACGTCATCATAATTCAACTATTAGAGAAGTTAATCCTTATCAACCTAAAGTAAGAGTTAATAATAATTATGTTTTACCATCTCAAGTATCAGATTATGAAGATAAACAAATAGTTCAAGCTTCAATTAATTTAGTTGAAATTAATCAAAATATTGATTATTTTGAAAATCAATTAAAAGAACTTAGGAAGAATATTAATGATAATCAAGATGGTTTAAGAAATATAAATAGTCTTGATTTAGACGATGAAGAAAAAATGATACTAGTAATATCATACGAACAAATGATTAGAGATGGTAATAATACTATTGATAAAATTAGAAGTAAATTAGAATTATTAAGACAAGAAAAAGCTACTTTAGAATTAATAATTAATTAAGATGTGGAACACTTTCTCCAATTTCATTTCTACAAACAGGACAAATATGATTATAATTTTTTAGATATGTTTCTAAACAGTTTTTATGAAAAATATGTTTGCATTTTATGTCAAAATATTCTTCATCTTCATTCATTTCTTCCATACATATAGTACAATTTTCATTCATATCTTTTGTTATTTTTAATATATTTAATGTATTTAAAGTATTTTCATCAGTTGTTACAACTATATCTTGCATAAATTGTCTATTTTGAGCAATATTTGGTGGAGCTACTAGCATTTGTTCAAATATAAATGTGTCTGGATTACCTAATATTATGTTTAATAAATTTGTAACATTTATTATACTTTGTGTATTATTATCTAATGGATTATAACTATCAAACATATTATTAACTTCTGCTAATGGAGGCATGTCATCATAATTATCTACTTCTTCATCTTCATTTTGTTCTATTATTAATGGCATTTGCATGGGTGTTTGTATTGGTATGGGTGTTATGTTCGAAAAACTATTTGAAAAATTATTTGAAAAATTATTTGGTACATTATTCATTGATACTAATAATTGTTGTAAAAAATTTGAACCATTAGTTTGTTGATTAATACTAACATTTTCAATTTCATTCATAGTTATTAAAATATTAAAATAACTATAAAATGTATAAACTATATTATTTAAATCTTCAACTGGATATCCCATTTCTAAAAGTTTTAACTTTAATTTTCTTATTATAAAATATTCATCAGTTGAGTAATCTAAGAACTGTATTCTATGAGCGAATAATTCAAATAATAGCTCATCGTCAGATAAATTATTCATTATTATAGTTAAATAAAATAATTTTTTAACTATTATAAATTAAAATTGATTTCAATTAAATTACGCATCAATATTATAATTATTATTTTTATATTTTAATGATGGAATTGATATAATTTTACCATTTACTGCATCATATTCAACTTCTGTTTTTTTTGTTAATTTTTTATTTTTTAACATTGTAACAAATTGAGATTTTAAATGTTTTTTCATTTCAAAATCTTCTATATCTAAATTATTTACAAACTCTTCTAATTTAATTTTTTTATGAATTATATTCATTTTATTCCATGGCTTTTTATATACAAAGTCTTCTGAATATAATGCTTCTGTTTCAGTAACTCCTTCAGTCATAGTATTTTGTTCTGTAATTGTTATATCATTGTCAATAGTATCTTTAATTATTTTATAATCTGGTATATTTATATCAATTTTATGTTTTTTAGCATATATTTCTAAATTTTTATAATACATACATTTAATATTATTTTGTAGCGCTTCCATTTAATATTTAAAGATAATAAACCTTTATATAAACTTAAATCAATTTTTAAATGTTGTTTATGAATTTTTATTTTTCTTTGAATGTTGTTTATGAATTTTTAAATGTTGTTTATTAAAATAATAAACAATTTTCAAAGAAAATAAACACTAGTTTTTATTTTTCTTTGAATGTTATGTTTAACTTAATTGGAGCATGATCACTCCCCATAACATCTGTTAATATTTTTGATTTTTTAACTTTATTTATTATATTTTTTGATACTAAAAAATAATCTATTCTCCATCCAACATTCTTAGCACGAGCATTCATTCTATAAGTCCAATAACTATATTCTTGTTTAGTCGGATATTTATAACGATATGTATCTATTAATTCAACTTCTTCTAATATTTTTTTAAAACTTCCTCTTTCCTCATTAGTAAATCCTGCTGTTTTATGATTACTTTTTGGATTTTTTAAATCTATTTCTTCATTTGCTACATTTAAATCACCACATACAATTAATGGTTTTGATTTTTGTAAATGTAATAACCATTTTTTAAATGCTGGGTCCCATACTGTTGTTCTAAAATGTAATCTTTGTAATGCTATACCAGAATTTGGTGTATATACATGCACTAAGAAGAATTTTTTGAATTCTAAAGTTATAACTCTCCCTTCTGTATCTATATTAATATCATTATCAATACTTGTATTATTTAACCCATAGATAACATTTTTTGGTTCTTTTTTACTAAAAATAGCAGTTCCAGCATATCCACCTTTTTCTCCGCATGTACTATAATATCTATATTTATATCCTTTAACTTTTTCTTCCATTAATTTTTGAGTATCAATAATAGGACAAGTTAATTTAGTTTCACTCATGCATAATATTGTTGGGTCTTCATTTTCAATCAAATTAAATAGATCATTCTTTTTAATTATATTTCTTAAAGAGTTAACATTAAATGCGATTATTTTCATTATAATTATACTATATTTATTTTATTAAATATATATCAAAATTTAATTTTATCAAATTAATTTAAAACATTAAAATTATTATATTTAATGCTCCACGCTATCTTACATAAACATAAATTAGTCGGTTTATTTTCTGATTACCAAAAATGCAAAGTAATGTTTGAAGGTCTTATTTCTAATAACTTTGTTGATAGAAAACATTTAGATATTAAGAGTTATTACGAAAATAGTATAACTATTGGTGAATATATTGAAGAAATCGATACAATGGATAATACTGATACTGAAGTATTAGAAGAATTTACTGATAATAATACAACTGATACACCAAAGAATGATAAACAAAAGAATGATGAAGAAAGTAAAAAGAAATCAGAAATTCAAAATCAAATATTTGAACTTAAAAAACAAAAAGAAAAAATAGAGGAAAGTAAAAATGTTTATAATGTTAATTTAGATTTATATAAAAAGTTTAAAAAAATAAAAGAAACAAATGAAGCATTTGAGATACCTGAAATGTTTGTTGATAAATATGAATTAATGGAAGCATTAGATAAAGAAAATAAATTATGCTGGGAAAACTATTATGAATTATATAAACCTAAAAATATGTCGACTAATTATGACAAATTATTTAATTAAATAATTTATTAATACTTGGAATTTAAAAATTATTTAATTAAATAATTTATTAATACTTGGAATTTATTAATACTTGGTATTTATATATAATAATTATTATCTATAATTATTATAATCTATAATTATTATATGTATAGACCTGTTGATGAAGAAGTTATTTTAAAAAATTTATCATCATTAGAAGATAATGCAAAACAAATATATTTAAATAATTATGAACCAACAATTCATGAGATTAAAAGTGTTTATAAAGATATTATGCATTTTATAAAAGAAAAGAGAAGAATTATATATGGTGGTTTTGCTCAAAATTCATTAATTAAACATAAGAATAAAGATGATGCTTTTTATAAAGAAACAGATATTGCCGATGTAGAGTTTTATACTCCTGACCCAATTGGTGATACTATTGATTTAGTAGATTTTCTTCATAAAAAAAATTACAAATATGTTGAAGGAAAAGAAGGAGTTCATCCGGAAACTTATAAAATATTTGTTAATTTTATTAATTATTGTGACATTAGCTATATGCCTGAAAATATTTATAAAAATTGTCCTACTATTGATATAAATAATATTCGTTTTACGCATCCACATTTTATGTTAATTGATGCTTATCGTGTTTATAGTGACCCAATGACAAGTTATTTTAGATTAACTAAAACATTTACAAGATTTAATAAATTAATGCATTATTATCCATTAAATGAAGATATGTTATATAATAAATCAACTCCCTCTACTAAATTGAATAAATTATTCGAAAAAGCATTACATTTTATTAGACATAAAATAATTATGACCAAAAGTTTTGATAGTAAATTAATTGTAGTAGGACATTATGCATTTAATCAATTGATGAAAATGGCTAAAGCTCCTGAAACATACTTGGTTGATTGTACATATTATCAAATTATATCAATTAATTATGGTGAAGATATTCAAAAAATTCAAAATATAATGAAAAAAGAATATCCAAATGTTGTTGTTAAAAAATATTATCCATTTTTTCAATTCTTAGATAGATCAACTGAATTTTTTATTAACGGTGAGTTAGTTTTAAGAGTATATGATGCGAATGAAAGATGTATCGTTTATAGAGAATCAGATAAAAAGAAAACATTATTTGGTACATATCAATTAATATTTATGTATAATTTAATTCAATATAATATTAGTAAAATCCGTAATAATGAGACACAAAGTGTTATTAATAAAGCAACATATGGTAGTATGTTAATTAGAATGATGAAAGCTCGTGATAAATATTTAGAACAGCATAATAAAACAGTATTAGATAAAAGTATCTTTCAAGAATTTACAATGAGTTGCATAGGTGAACCAAAAGATTTATTAAGAGAATCATTCTTATTAGCAAAAAAGAAGAGAGAAGAAGGAAAACGTATGAAGTTTATGTATAAATCTAGTGGTCAGCCTGGTAAGAAACCTAATTTTAAATTTGATAATTCAAGTGGTGAATTAATGTAATTATAATTTAGAGAAATAAAATCATTAATATTAATGATTTTACTTTTCTTTCTATTCAATTTATGTTTGGCAATTCCATTCAATGATTATAAATTATCTAATAATAATTTTGATGTTATAATGAATAATAATGGATTTCAATTAAATAATAAATATAATATTAAATATGATAGTATTATTAGTGACAATAAACATAAAAAAATTAATTTTGATGAATTTACTTTTAATAAAGATTATTCCATATCAACTGTATCTACAAAAATGGACAATATAAATTTTGTTTATGAGATGACTTCAAATAAGACAGTTTTTTTAAATCACATTAAAAGAGTTTCAAAATATGAAGATGATAAATTATATATTTCAATTAATCTAAATGATTGGAATATTAAAAATCCAGATAGTGATTTAGATTTTAAATTTTCAATTGATAATTCTATATTTACAACCTTTGATTTTAATAATCAAAGTATTAGTATTAATGATGAATTTACTATTGATTTTGATGAAAATTGTATTATAGATGGTTACGATGAAAGAATTTATTTAACAAAATCATCTAATAAATATATAATCCATTTTCCTTCTTTTCAGCACAATTTATATTATCAATTTGTTATTTCATATAAAAATAAACCAAATAATTTTAATTTATTTATAATGGCTATTTTAATTACAATGGGATTAATGTATGTTTTACTTAAATTAAATAAATATTATAATAGAAGAAATGATTGGAGATATTAACAGTTATAATGTGTAACGTCATAAATATTCCTGAAAACTATAGGTTATGATAACAATTAATATAATAAAAAATAAAAATTGAAATAATAATAATAATACTAACTATTAAAGAAATAAGTATGGCTATATTTTTGCGTACCGATAATAACTTAATTAAGGATTTACCTGATGAGATTAAAAGGTTGGTACTTAAATTTGTGCCTATTAATAAGCTTATTTTTCCAGGTGAATCCAGTGTAGACCCATTTATAGATGAATATATAAAGAATTATATCGACCAATCACTTCTTACCAACGCACCTATTTTTACATTTCTGCTTAATACTAAATTATATGGTAATGTAGTTAATGCTAAAATTAAAGAACTATCAACAAAGTGTGCGACTGATTATATTAAAGAACAAGAAAGATTTGAGAAAGAACATAAGGATGATAATTTACAAGTAATGACAAAACAGACCAGTTTGTGTTTAAATATAAATTATTATCATGGACAACATGAGTATGCTTATAATAATTGTCCTAAACAGAGACCAATTCTTACTGGATTTAGATATTATATTAATAATTGTTATGAAAGTTTTTCAACGATTAGAAATGATAATTATAGAGAAGGCATTTTAAGTGTTAAGAATATTAGTGGAGATATAATTGAAATGCTTTATCATTTTATGGGTATGAATAGACCATATGTACATAATTGTCCTTATATTTATGCTATCCATAGTATTGAAATTACAGAAGAAACTTTTACTGATGATAATGTAGCTAATGGAACTGGACCAGATATTAATATTATTAATAAATATTATTAAATTATTATTTTAAATGTTAAAATATTTTCAGTGGACTACAACAAAAATAACATATACTATATATGCTGAAATACATATAAGATAAAATTATTTAAACATTTTTTTTATAAAAACACCTAATTTTATAAAAAAAATGTTAAATATGTTGTTTATGAACATTTGTAAAATATTCATAAAAAAATATTTTGCAAAATAATAATTTATTTAAAATTTATAAAAAAAAAGTATTTTGCAAAATACTTTTTTTAGACTATCAAAAATGAATTTTGACGATTTTAAATTTATTGTATTAAATTATACGTTTTTTATTTAATTATAATATTATTTTAAAAATAATGTCCAGATATTACATATATTATTTATTATATTCATATGATGACTTAATTTTTACATAAATGAATTATATTTAAAACATAATTATATTTATATAATATTATGGACATTGAATTAAAATGTAATTATTGTAATAAAATTTATAAATCTAATTCAGCTCGAGTTCTTCATTATAGAAAACAACATAATGAATTATATGAAAAAGATAAAATAGAAGAAAATAAAATTAAAAAAGAATATAAATGTTTAAATTGTGATAAAAATTTTGCATCTAGACAAGCTAAACATTATCATATAAAAAAATGCACTGTAGAAAAAAAAGATGAAATATCTGAATTAAAAAATATTGTTTCACATTTAGAAGAAACCGTCTCTTTACTAACAAAACAATTAGGTAGTAAATTAAATATTAATAATGGAACTATTAATAATATAAATAATAATATAAATAATGGAACTATTAATATTATAAAATTTGGAAATGAGGATAATATTGTTCTATCTAAGGAAGAATTTTTAAAAATTGCTGGAAAAAAATATGACGCGTTAAATGCTTCAATTGCATATACTCACCTAAATGATAATAGACCTGAATTACATAATATAATTATAACTGATTTAACTGATGATTATGCATATATATTTAATGGTTCTATTTATATTGCTGGATATAAAGATGATATATTAGATAAATTAATAGATACTCATGTTGAAATTATAAAAACAAATTTCTTTGAATATAAAAAATATATTCCAATTCCTATACAAAAAAAATTATTAGATTTACTTGCTAGATTAGAGGATGAAGATACACCATTTATTGATAATATTATGAGTAAAAAGAAATTTAAAAACTATAAAGATTATAAGAAGGAAGAGGCAAAATTAATTATATATAATTATGGAAATAAAATGACAATTAATATTGAATTTGGTTCAAAAAATGATATAACCGTATAACTATCCATCCACTTGCTGATAGTGAAAGGATATATAAGTTAAACTTATTATAAAATTATTTTGTGGATTAAAAATAATTTTATAATAATAATCTATGATTAATATAATGTCAAAAGAAATTCGAAATTCAAGGGAATTAAGAGACCAATCACGTGAAGACTTACGTGAAGAAAGAGGTTCTAGAGAATCTAGTTTAAATTTAGAAATCAATGGTCGCTTATTCCCTTCATGGTTATTATTAAATTTTAAAAATTATGAAATCCCAGAAATATTAAGAAAAGAAGGTGATGACCCATGTAATGAAAAATTAGTTAAAGAGCTGACGGTCTATCAAAAATTCTTAGGGCAATTTTTAAATTATCGTTCACCATTCAAAGATGTGTTAGTTTATCATGGTTTAGGTTCAGGTAAAACTGTCAGTGCTATTAATATATACAATGTATTATACAATTATACTCCTAAATGGAATGTATTTTTATTAATTAAAGCATCATTAGAAAATGATCCGTGGTTAAAAGATTTGAATGATTGGATAGGTTCTCAAGATAGAGATGCAAAAATGGCCAACATTAAATTCATCCATTATGATTCGCCATTTGCTGATAGAGATTTCTTAGAAATAGTTAAGAAATCTGATAGTAGTCGCGAATCTATATTCATTGTCGACGAAGCTCATAACTTTATTCGTAACGTTTATAATAACATCAGTTCGAAAAAAGGTAAAAGAGCTCAGGTCATTTATGATTATATCCAACAAGAAAAGAAAGATAATAATAAAACTCGTGTTGTTTTATTATCAGGTACACCAGCTGTTAATAATCCATTTGAATTTGCATTAATTTTTAATTTATTAAGACCAGATACTTTCCCATCAAGTGAAGCCATTTTTAATCAATTATATATTTCATCAACTAATTTTGAAAGCTTGAATGAAAATAAAAAGAACCAATTTCAAAGAAGAATTATGGGTTTAGTTAGTTACTATATTGGTTCAACACCAGATAAATTCGCCCGTAAAACAACTCATTACAAAGAATTAACTATGGGACCATATCAATTAGAAGTTTATAATTATCTTGAAGAAATTGAACAACAAAAAGAAAAAATGAGAAAGAAATTCTCACGTGGTAAATTAGGTGGAGATGATATGTCAACATATGCTTCTTATACTCGCCAAGCTTGTAATTTTGTTTTCCCAAATATTAGTGGGACAATTAATGGTGAAAAACGCCCAAGACCTGGTATGTTTAGATTAGAAGACAAAGATACATTACTTGTTGATGAGGGTAAGAAAGTAGATAAAATTAAAAGTTTAAAGAAATCATCTGAAAGTATGGCTATGTATATTAAGAAATGTCAGGAATTTATAAATGCAACAATTAATTATTTTAAAGAGCTTCACAGAGAGGATAAAGAAAAAGGTCATACTTTACAAACAGATGTTAAAAATTTCTTTGAAAAGTATGATAGTAGCTTTACTAATATGATACAAAAAACCATAGGTTTAACCATAGGTTCTGATAATGCATCAAGAGACAAAGTCTCTTTATTATTTGAAGCATTTTATAATCATGGACCTAAAATGTTAAATATTATTTTCAATATATTGAAATCACCCGGTAGTGCTTTAGTATACAGTAATTACGTAGAAATGGAAGGGTTACAAATATTTAAAATTTATTTAGCATTTTTTGGGTTCATTTCAATTGATGATGATAAAGAATTTGATATAACTAATCCATCTAAAAAGACATCTAAAATTGGTATGAGATATATGGAATTTCATGGTGGTATAGATAAAGATTTAAGAGAAAAGAATAAGAAATTATTTAATATAAAAGAAAATAAAGTAGGTGATGTTATAAAAATAATTATGATTTCACCAGCTGGTTCAGAAGGTATTAACTTAAACAATTGTCGTCAAGTTCATATTTTAGAACCATATTGGAATGAAGTTCGTATTGAACAAGTAATTGGTCGCGCTGTTCGTCAATGTCATCATAAAGAATTACCAATGAATGAAAGAACAGTTGATGTATTTAGATATAAAATGACAAGAAATGTTGATGATATTAAAAAATTAATAGAAAAAGAAAAGAAAATGTCAATGCCAAAGGAACAAGAAAAGAAACAACAATTAATACAAATTAAGACTGAAACATCTGATGAAATGATGGAAAATATATCAAGAAGAAAAAACAACTTATTAATATCATTTATTGAAGCAATAAAAGAAGCAGCAATTGATTGTGAATTATTTAAAGCTCATAATATGATGGGTTCAAAATATAGTTGCTTTAAGTTCAATGAAGATTCATTATTTGATAAAAATGTAGGTCCAGCTTATAATAAAGATATTGAAGTTGATGCAATGATGGATAATGGTTTAAATGCGATTGATTCAATTAAAAAGAGAATTAAAGTTAGAAAAATAAAAGTTGTTAAAAGAATAGATGATAATAATTATTCTGAAGAAATATCCGCATGGTTTTATGAGCAATCAGGTGTTGTTTATGATAATGAATTAGATTATCCTATAGGTAAAATAGGTAAAGATAATAATGGAAATTATTTAAAATTGGATAAAGATGTTTATATTATGGAAAAAGTTATAAATATACCAATATTTAAACTCTATGAGTAATTTTATATGAATAATAAAAAATTTATTATTATTTATAATAAATTTTTAACTATTTTGATTATTTAAAATTTGTAATATTTGTTATTCATTGGGGCATTTGGAGCAGGAGCCATTGATGGAGCTTGAGCCATGCCTGAGCGACCAGCAAATTGGCTTTCCATTTGAGAGCCTGACATTAATTGTTGAGGGTTAACACCATAGTTATTGATATTAACATTTTCACTTTGGGGAATAAAGTTATGGAGGTGAAGAGGGTCGACATTCTTGGGGTCAACACCCATCATCATTTGTGGCATACCCATTTGTGGCATGTTCATTTGAGCCATACCCATTTGGTCCATACCCATTTGAGGCATCATAGGCATCATATTACCTTGAGGCATCATGTTTTGCATGTCTTGTGGTGTAGCTTGCATTCCCATACCTTGCATAGCAGGCATTGCCGGCATACCAGGCATAGCCGACATACCAGGCATATTTGGCATTGCCGGCATTGCCGACATATTTTGTTTAGTCATATCATCATCCATATCTTTTAAGATATTTGAGAAGTCATATGCTTTGTGTGATTTGCTACCCTTTTTGCTACCCTTTTTGCTACCTTTCTTGCTACCTTTTCTGAGATTTCTTGAACCACTTACTTTAACGGAATGTGTCATATATAATTATACAAGAAATAAATTTATAATATTTTTTATATATTTATTTGCGAATAGTTCTTTTAATATCTTTCAAAGTATTTTTTAAAGCATCATTTTCTTGTTCTAAAGTAATTATTTTTTTTTGAAATTTATTAGATATCTTTTCAATTAATTCTTGTTTTAATTCTTCATATGACATTTTCTTAAAAAATATAGAATTATTTTTTTGAACGGACCAACTTAATTTACCATTAGATAAAACAATATAATCATTATCAACTTTGGTAAGAAATCCACCTAATCTAAATTGTTTTTTACCATTTTTATCAATTGTAAAATATCTAATATGAGAATTTAGAGGTGCATCATTTATATCAGTAATTTGGCTATATTCTTGTAATTTTTCTTTAATCTCATCTGGTGATAATGTTTGTTGTAAACTTTTTCCAACCTTTTTATATTCTGTATCGGCTGTTAATCTCTTTGTTGAATTAAAATTATTCATTACAATAATATATAAAATATATTTTATATATTATTATCTTAAAATGGAGGAAGGAATTAATCATAACATACTAATTAATTTTTGTTTTTGTTCTAATGTTAAAGTTTTCCAAATATCATCTGGATTTGTTACTTGTGGTACCTGTGGAACCTGTGGTACCTTTGGAACCTGTGGTGCTTGAGATACAATAGGTTGATTTAATTTTGATTGAACACTAGGATGGCTCATTGCTACTTGTGTGGCTAATTGTGCTGTAGGACTAGTGCTATAATATTGTTGTGCTTGAGATAATTTAGCTTGAACATCTGGATTTTGAGATGCAGATACAATAGCAGCAGTAGCAGCAGCTTCGGCAGCTGTTCTAACAGCAGGGTTTGATGCGATAGCTGATGCTGTTTCTAAACCTTTTTTGGCGGCTGATTTAGCAGTTGATTTTAATGATTTTAACATAGAACCACCATCTTGTTCTTCTTCTAATTCTAATTCTTTTTGTAAATCAAAGTATTTTTGTTTATATTTTAAATATTTTTTTTGATATTTTTCCTCTTCAGACATTATATATATAATAATAGATAAATATTATGTATATTTTTCCATACTAGATACAAATAATTCTCTATATTTATCATTTTGTGTTCTATGATTTCTATAAAAAATTATATTTTTATATTTATTTATTTTTATTATATTATTATCTTTTTTTGTATAAATAAGGTCACCTTCAATTTTAACTAATACTCCACCCCAAATTAAATTATCATTTGTGTCAATATATTTTATATATCCACCTATTTTTAATTCATTTAATTCATCTTTTATAATATAATTATAGTTTTCTAATTGATTACTATATTTTAATATTAAATTATCTATTCTTTTATTATAATTATATTCCCATTCTTCTTGAGTTATAATACTATCAATAAATTTATTAATATCTTTAATTCTATCAGTAGTCATTATTAATTAAAAGAATTTATTCTCTAAAACTATGTGAATTAAAATCCCAATCTTTGTATCTATTATTAAATACTCTTTGATTATTATATATATTATGAGCATCATAATGAAATTCACCGGGGTCTTCTTTTATTATTTGTATTTTCATATTATCTAAATAATAAATTCCTTCATTTCTATTATAATTATCTAATTTTAACACATCAGTAAATGCTTTCATAATACTCCATTCCCAGTATTTATAAACATCTTTATTATTATATTTATTTATATACCAATCAATACAATTTTTTAATATAATATTATTTTTATCAGAAATTATAAAATTTGGATTAAAATTAAATTTCATTTTTTCTAAATATGAGCTACATGTTACAAAATCAACATCTGGTTCAATAAAATCTTTTAATGGTACTAAAGGTTCATTATCTATATCAGAATATACACCACCATATTTATATAATATGCATACTCTCCAAAAATCAGCTTTAATAGGCCCATCTGTTAAATAATCAAATATATCAACATATAATTGACCATATTCTTCTAATAAAAATTGTTTACATAAAACATTATCATATAATTTTATTTCATAATCTGGATTTAATATTTTCCAATTATTAGCATATTTTTCCATTTTATCCAATGTTTTATTACAAAAATAAATTGTTTTTGGGATTGATTTATTTAAAAATGTTTCAGTATTCAATGAATTTATAAGTAATATTATAAATAAAAAAATAATAATAATAATAATAATATATAAATAATTCATACTATATATATTATTTTATATTTTTTTGTATTAAATAAAGGATGTAAAGAATTAAAATTCTAAATATATTAATGGAACAAAATGAATGGACAGATATTTTTTTTAATAAATCTTGTTTAAATATGACAGCTGATATTGAAAAATTAATGAAGACAAATAAATTTATTAATAATATAGATGTTAAAATTGAAGAGATGGAAGTTGATTACATTTCAAAAATGACTGAAATTAAAAACACATATGAAAAAGATGATATAAATAAAAAATATAGTGATAAAAATTCATTAGAAATATTACAAAAAGAAGTAGAAATAATTAAACTTATTTCTAAATATTCACTTCAAAATAATAAATTAGAATATATATTTATTATTACATGTCTTAAATATTTATTATCCTTAAGTGAAATATTAAGAAATAGATTAAATCAACAACCGATTAATATGAATAAAAATTATATAAATAAAAATATAAATATAACTAGATGTTCATATAAATTTTGTAATTACAAAGAAGATTGTGCTTATAATTATAATTCAGGTAAAAAGACAAATCAATGCTATCAAGATCATTATGTTCATAATATGGTATCACATGATGTGTCATCATTAATAAGTTATATTGAAAATAATTATAAAACTAATTCAATGATTTTACATAATAAAGAAATTTTAAAAACAGTTAATACTCTTTCCTTTGTAATAGGACATATGGAAGGAGAATTAAGGGCGAAATGCTTATATAATGATCCAAAAGATTGGGAGAAATATCATTACATTAATGTATTAAAGTAATCCATTTAATGTAATCCATTTAATGTAATCCATTTAATGTAATCCATTTAATGTAATCCATTTAATGTAATCCATTTAATGTAATCCATTTAATGTAATCCATTTAATGTGTTTTAGCATAGATGTGTAAACCTAAACCAGCTAATGCTAAAACTAATACAATTATAGCGACGACTAAATTAACAATTAAGAAATTAAAATGGGTTTTATGATCATTTCTCCATGTGGTATTTTTATTATAAGCTTCAATACCAATAGCAGTTGAAGCAATTGAGAAGATGCATGCAATAATTGCGATAATCATAATAGTGACTTCGGAGAGTTCCATATATAATAATTCTTAGAAAATAATTATTATAAATTTATGATTATATCTATGATTATAAATCAGTTATTTTATTAATTGCAATTAGTCCTTGTTTAATTTTATCTTCCATATAAGATTTACAAATTTTTAATACATCTTTTTTAATTATTTTACATAAATCTTTATTTAAAATTTCTTTTAAATATTTTTTAGGGAAATATATTTTATTTTTAGATTTGGATTTTTCCTTTATAATTTTCCCATCAACTATAGAATAAACATTAACTTCTGCATATAATGGTCCTCCTGATATTTTAATAGGTGAATTTTTTTCTAATCTATATAATTTTTTTGATAATGTTTTTAATTTAATTATAACTAATTTTTCTTTATTTTTTATACTTATATTTTTCATAAAACTTTTATCAGAATATGATTTATACTTTAAACCACTAGTAGTATATTTGATAACATGATATTTATTGCAATTATTAATGATTTCCTTTAAGTTTATCATTAATAATACTTATAATAAATATTTCACTAATTAACAATCATTACATTTATTATTATATATAAATGAAACAATTCTATTACACTCATGACATCTATATTTTGGTACATCTTCTAATAAACATGGTAAATGTAAATCATCATCTAATTGCCATTTAATATTTTCAAATAATATATTAGCTACATCAATTGCATCTAAAGCATTAAATAATATAGTCCATTTATTATTTTTAATAAAACCTTGAATAAATCCTTGTATTCCATAGATTAAATTAAATGTAGTATCCTCTGCCCATTGTTTATTTAATGTAAGTTTATAAAATTCATCCTCAAAAATTTGCATTAAATAAAGGCGTTGTTTTTCAGTTATTCCCATAGAAGCCATTTGTTTATATTCAAAATTATCATTTATACAATGTAATAATGCATTGAAGATATTTTCATACATATTATTTCTAATATTAGCCCATTCATTAATATCTTTATATATAACAGATGATGTTGACATATAATTAATTTATTATTATTCGTTTATAAGATTTATATATTATCTCAAATTCGGACTGAGATATTCCATATTAAGAGCATGAAATATGTCTCTTTCAGATGAAACTTTAATAGGTCTACCATTTTTATCAAATAAACCATATTCCGACAATTTATAACCTTTTTTCTTAGCAATCTCTCTCATTTTCTTATTAAGCATAGCTGAGCCTGTAAAATATAATAGTGCAGCTGGATAACTGTCATAAGGTATAAATCTGATATCAATTCTTCTCGGTGGATTATCTAAATACTTAGAAAAACCCATGTATTTTGTTTTTATTTTTTTATCAGTCATATGGTCAACTAGCAGTGGTTTATTATCATTATGTTTCATAGGACTTTTAAGTTTATTAACAAATCTTTCCAAATGATTTTGAGTTTTAGAAGTAACAAAAGTATCTTTTTTACTAATAAGAACATCGATATCATTACTGAATGCTTTTTCACGTCTATAAGAACCGCATAATTCCAAAACATATTCGTCCTTTTCCCCTAGACCTAAACTTTTATTAATTTTTTTAACCATATGTTTTAATAAATCATTATATTGGTCCATTTCAGACCGAGGAATATTCATTTTATATTTACCATAATATTTTAATCCAAGTAATATTTTATCATTAACCTCAATTTCTTTCTTTTTGATTTTATCTTGTAATATTTCAACTGTTGTAATTCCTTGTTCGACAAATTCAAGAGCTTTAGCACGACCGACACCAATAATTTCTTCTAAATTCTCAATAGCTTGTCTTTTTTCTTTTTTAACATCAACAAATGTACCTAATTCTTTTAGGGTTCCAGATGTTAATATTTCTTTAATTCTTTCCAAACTACCTTTACCAATACCAGATATATCTTTTAAATCATCCATATTATTGAGAGTAATTTCTTTTGGATATTTTTTTAAGATACTTAATACAACACTAAGTTGCTTAATTCTAAATTGATTAACTTGAACTTTTTTAATGTCTTTTTGCTTTTGAAATTCATCCGCTTCCTCTCTAATAAAAGCAATTAATCGTTCAAATTGAGTAATTAACTGTTCATTCATTAATTATAAATACATATAATTTTTTATATAAAAATATCAAATTTTTTTTATAATATAGATTATATATGAATATCATAATAATAATTGTAGTTACTATTGTTATGCTTTTATTAATATTAATGTCAAATATTAGTAATAAAGAACATTTTGCTCTTGGTTACTATATGGTGTATAAAAATGATTTAATAAATAATTTAGAAAAGGTATTAAAAAATTTATATCCGAATATATTAACTGATGATATCAATAGAACATTAATTACTTATGGTTCAACAGATACAATGAAAAATATAATTAAAAAAAATAGTGAAAAATCATTTGATACAATTTTTACAGCATTTAATAAATTATTTAAATTAAGCAATATTTATTTAATAACAACTAAAGATAAATCAAAAATTATAAAAATGATAGAATTAATTATTAATATAAATTATATTCATAAAAATGAAATTCCATTAGATAAAGAATATAAAATAAAAACGCTTACAGTTAAAACAATTGGTACTGCTCCATCAAAAAAATATATTGAGTATAAAATATTATATTACAATTTCAAGGATGAAAGAGGTACTAATAATATTACACTTGATTATAATACTAATAATTTTAGTGCTATAAATACTTTAGGTACTAGATCTAAAAGTTTAATTGTAATAAATAATTTAAAAGGTATTAAAACAAATTATATTAATAATACTAATATTTTTAATCTTTTTAAATTGTTAATAGTTAGATTTTTACTTGAACTAAATAATAGTAATATTACAACTAATTTAAATACTGCTATAAATAATGCAATTGAACCTTTTAAAGATGACACCATACTTTATAATTATTTAAAAACAAATATAAATACTACAGTTCCAGCTCCAGCTCCTGTTCCAGTTCCAGCTCCAGCTCCTGTTCCAGCTCCAGCTCCTGTTGCACCAGTTGGTCCAGTTGCGCCAGTTGGTCCAGTTGCGCCAGTTGCTCCTGTTCAAACATCAACAACAACTAAACCAACTACATCCACAACAACTAAACCAACTACATCCACAACAACTAAACCAACTACATCCACAACCCCTGCTCCTACTACAACATTATCTGCAAAAAATAAATATTTTAATGATGTATTTAATATTTTAAATATACGCAAAAAAAGCTATAATGGAGAACAAATAATAATAAATATAGCATATTTAAAAACAAATTTTTATAATATCTTAAGAGTAATAAATCCAGATATAGATACTATGATTAATGATATAGTTGAAATATTTAAAGAAATTTTAAATATTACAAATGAATATTCAATTGAAAGTATTATGTATAATATTACAACAATTAAATTTGACACAGTCTTAAAACCAAATATGATAAATATTATTAATTTATTATTAGCAATGAATAATAATATAACTATTAAAGAAAGAATATTATTGAAGAGAATAATTACAGAAAGTATTAATAATACTGTTAACAATCCATCTTATAATATTCGAATAAATGATGATTATTCTAATTCAAATTTAAAAATATATTATATAACAACTTTTAATAAATCAAATTTAAATTCAACACCAAAATTATTATCAACATCAACAACATGTTTCAATTCAACTACATTATGTTATAATGAATTAAACTTTACTTATCCAAATGATTATGTTATTTCTACTGATCAAGACTATATTATACAACATCAATTTTCTATAAATGATTTTATTAAATACTATATAGCTGTAATATTAGCAAAAGCTTCATCTGATGGACAAATTACAATACCAATAAGTATTAAAAATATGATTAATTATTTTTCTAGTACTATTACTATTGGATATAATGAATTTAAAAACATGTTAACAGCAAATAATTATAGTATATCATAATATAATAATTAAAGGTAATGATTTTATAATTAAAGATTTGTTACTATTATTATTAATGAATACAAATTTGAATACATTAAAAAAAATATTTCCAGAACCTCCTAATGCTGATTATTATGGATTAAAAGTTGACGAAGAAGGATTATATTCAATAACACATCCAAAAGATGCTAATATTATATCTGAAATAATAATTAATATAATGGGTAAATCAGATTTAAATATAATTGATATGACTGCTGGTTGTGGCGGTAATATGATATCTTTTATAAAATATTTTAAAAATGTCATTGGAATTGAATTTGATAAAGTTAGATATAAAATATTAAAAGACAATTTAGAAAAATATTCAAAAAAAAATTATCAATTATTATGCGGAGATGCAACTAAATTTCCATTTAATAATTATGATGTGGATGTTTATTTTATAGATCCTCCATGGGGTGGACCAGAATATAAAAATAATCCAAATATTCAATTATATTTATCAGATATAAAAATAGAAGATTTTGTCTCAATGTTACCAAAAAACAAATTAATTGTATTAAAATTACCTTTTAATTATAATATAGATAATTTAAAAAATAATTTTAAAAATAATATTATTAAAAGTGTATTAATTAACAATATTTTAATTTTATTTATTAAATCTATATAATTTATATGTTAATTTATCTAATTATTATATTAATTATATTCTTAATAATAATGTATATTAATTTATCTCCAGTTCGATTATTAATAAACAATGCAATTATTGCCTATTGTTTTAAAGAAGATAAAAAATTTACTAATATTATATTTAAAAATCCAAGTGATTTAATTCAAAATATGGATAATTTTATAGGCTATGCATTTCCTAAATTAGACAAAAATGAAATAAATAAAATATTAAATGATAATGGTATTATGAAAACAATGGACCAAATATTTGAAGAAAATAAAAATCTTTCTTATACTGATTTTAATAAAAAATTTAACATAATGAGTTTATTATATCCATATAAATTTATGTTTTTTGAAGAAAATTATTATTATGATTATGGAAGATTATGGATGTTGACTTTATTATTCTTAAATAATATTTATTATAAGGAATCATATAATAATAGAATATTTAATGACTTATATAGCTATGAATTATCGTCTGATTTCAAAACAAGTAAAATTTCAACTGGTTATTTACGGACAAAACTTAATAAAGGATTATTAGAAAAATATGCAATTGATTTCAAATCAATTAGAAATGATATAGGTACGTTCGAATGTTTTACCAATAAATTATGTAAAAATACTTCCAATCTTAAAGATAATTATAATAAATATAAAAAATATAAAGAAATTAATAATAATGTTTATTTAGATGGGAAAAGATTTTTTAATTTATCTTTTGCTTTAAATTTATTTAGATTAAATGGTACTGAATTTCCTACAAATTTAAATGATGAATTAACTGGATTAAATAGATTAAATGAATTAAATATCTTATAGAAATAGACATAATTATCGCTCCACTTGCGAATAAAAGGATGGATAGTTATTTTATTTATCGATTCAAAGTTAAGATAATAAATATTTAAATTTCTGTTTTATAATATACAATGTTATCTACTATTGAAATTGTATTACTAATTGTAATTATTATAATTATTGGTCTTGCTATATATATAATAACTAGACATAATATAGATAATAAAACAAAACTTCTAATTGCTTTAGAAAATATTACTAAAACATTTGGATTAAAAACAGAAGAAAATTTTTCTCAAGAAAACTTAGATACTAATATAGTATTTAATAATGGAGAAGATGTTGTTAAAAATATGCCTACATTTATTGAATATGCTTTTAATGGTATTGATTTAAATGAAATTGATAAAATTTTAAAAGAAAATGGTTTAAATAAAACAGCCTTACAGATATTTGATGAACATAAGAATGATGCCTATAATAATTTTAAAACAAAATTTAATTTACTGTCCTTATTAAGCTTATATTCAAATTATTTATTCGAAGGTACAGATCAAGAAATTAAGGATAAAATCAAATTATATTTTATAGTAATGTTAGCATTTAATAATAAGATTGAACCAATTAATAGTATTCAATTACCTAAAACAATAACAGATGAAGGTAATACTTATACTGTAGATAAAACAAATTTAGTATTAAATAATGATTATCAAACATCTGATAATCTAATTCTTTATTTAAGAACAAATTTAAATAATTCTATAAAATTAGAAGATGCAATAGTATCAAACAGTATAAACAATGATGAATGTTTTATCCCAACTAAATTATGCAAAAATACCACATCAATTCAAAAAATAATAGATGAGAATAAAACTAAAGCAATTAATAATATGTCAGATATTAAGAGATTATTTAATCTTTTATTTTCAAAAAATTTATTTAATTTAAATAATACAACAATTCCAGATAATATTATAACAGAGATTACTACTTTAACAACAAAATTAGGCAATAATGGAATTGGTTATTAATCATTAATCATTTTTAATATAAAATAGCATATAAGCATTTTTATTAACAACATTATCAGTTTCTATTTCAATTAATTTTTTAGAATCATCAAAAGTATACCATTTATTATCAAATCTATTAATAACATGAGATGTATAATGACCAAAATTTATAGAATTAAATGGACCAATATTATAATGGTTATTAACAGCAAATAAATTATAATTATAATTATTTATTTCCAAATCTATTGTTAAATTATTTATAGGATAATCAATCATTGTGTTTATTTTTTGGTTAATAATACCATAATTATTAACCCGAAAACGTTTTAATTGAATTATTAGTATTTTTGGTAATTTCCATAGTTTAGTTTGTTTTGTTGATTTATTTAAACGTCCACATAAATCACATTTAATCATATTATGTTCATCTACTTTTTCTTCTTTAGTAAATTCTTTTAAACAATCATAAATATTAGTTGCATTATCTGGAATACTTAATTGCAATACTTGAAAGAAATCAAAATTATGAGATTTATTTCCACAATAACTACAAGTAATAATTATATGAGATAAACCTCCAAATAATCTTTTAATAATAGAAAATTCATTTTTAATATAATTTTGCCAACTTCTATTAGCTAATATATTAATAATATCATTTTCAACATTAATATCATTAATATTAATATCATTAATTCTTCCTGGGATAAATGTTACTTTTTCAGCAATTTCTTCTTCAATACTATTTAGGAGAAATGTAAGAAATTCTTGAGAATCTTGATGTTGATGCTGACCCCACATGCTATTTTTTTTAGTAATAGTTGTTCTGAATGTATCAGGATTAATATTATAATTATCATAAGTATGACTAATATTTAGTAAATTATAAAATTGAAATAAAATGCTGTTGCTTAAAGATAAATCATCATTTTGAGAATTAGATTTCAATAATTTATCTTTAAATTGTGCTGTTAAAATATAATCAGCAAAAATAGGCGTTTGCTGTAAAATTGCTAAAATTGAATTCATATAACAAATAACATTACTTGTATTGTTATATTTAGAAATACCATATAATACATCATCTAGATCTTTGTCCATTAATTATTAATTTATATTTTTTAAATAAAAATTAATCAATTTTTATTTTCACAAATATGTTTTGATAACATCAATATTTAATTAAAACTATAATAATTAATATTATTTGAAAAGATAACATTATATATTATATTTTTATTTCTACACTATCATAATTACAATATGAATATTGATTTAATGAAAATAGGTAATATTAAAACCAAAGCTGGATTAAAAAAATATAAATTAAATAAACCATTAATGAATGGGAATTATTTGTTTCATTATTTAATTCTAACTGATAATTTAAAAGGTCTTCAGATTTATAATCATCCAATTAAAAAATTTAATAATGATGGTCTGAATGGATTAATGTTGGCTGCCAGAGAAAAGAAATACAAAATATTGGATTATTTATTAAAAAAATATAAAAATCAAGCTAATAAAAAAAATAGAAAAGGTTTATCTTTCTTCCACTTGTTATCACCAAATGATAAAGAATTAATAGAATTAATAGAAAATAATGATGAGATTGATTGGAGTTCTTTATATCAATCTTATTCTACATCTCATATAAGTCCATTAGATTTATTATTTCTTCAAGGTAAATATAATGTTATTAATACTATTATTAATAAATTCAATTTCAATTATAAATCTTATTTAAATCAACCTTATCATTTTAATTTAATTATTAATCCTAAACTTAAAGATACACATATTGAAAAAATATTAGATAATTTAGAACAAAAAGACCCTAATATTTTAAAATATGAAGATGATATTGGATATGATGTTTCTTATCCTATTGTTTTACAAGATGATTTTAATTTAGTTAAATATATTGTTAATAAAAGAGGAACTGAATTAGATAAATACAGTCCTATTAGTGCAATCCATATATTCACTTTAGCATATAAGGATGCATTAAATACTGGTGATTATAAGAAAGCCAAATATATATTAGATAATGTAATGCAAAATCATAATTTTGAAGAAACTGATATGCATGGTAATAATATAGCTCATTTTATATTAAAAATAAGATTACAAAAGAAGGGTAATTATGAGATAGAAAAAGAAATATTAAGTAAATATAAAAATTGGGGTAGAATTAATATGGATAAAAAGACACCATTTGATTATATTGTAAATTTAGATTATAAGAAATATCATCAATTTGTAACAAATAGACCAAGAAATATTAATAATAATGTGTTGGATAAGCAGTGGTTAAAATATGCAGAAGGATTGCCAATTGATGAAATAAATGATAATAATGTATCATTAATAAATTCACCATATGCTCATAGTAATATGTTTCAAGCTAGATTTACTGATATTGGTATCTTTTCTATTTATTTAAAAGAAAAATATAAATATAATTCTGATAATAAAACCACAGGTAAAACCGGAGGTAAAACTGGAGGTTTATATATGCCAATTTATAAAGGCACTGATGTTATTCCAGATTGGAATGATGATATGATATTACCAGATAATATGTTATATTATAATAATAATTTTCCATGGATAATTATTTGGAACGATGAAAAAAATTATTGGATACATCCACATTTAAATGAATTAATAAATAAAAATAAAAAAAGTAATTCACAATATGGAGCATCATTTGTATTTATTAGTATGAGATTACCAGACGGTGGTTTACATGCAGAATTATTGTTTTATGATTTTACCAGAAATCAAATTCAAAGATTTGATCCATATGGAGATACAACAGAATTAGATGGACAAATGGATGAAATATTTAAAGAAAAATTAGCTAAACCAACTGGGATGAGCTATTGTGGACCTGATTGTTATTTTCCAGTATCTGGATTTCAAACATTATCAGATGAAAATAATTCAATGAACCAAAAAATGGGTGATTTTGGTGGATATTGTTTAGCATGGAGTATTTGGTATGTAGAACATAAGATGTTAAATCTTAAGGTAGAACCAAAAGATTTAATCAGAAAAACTATTAATAAATTTATGAAAATGCATGTAAAACCAATGGAATATATTAGAAATTATGCAAATTTTATAAGTAAATTTCGTTTAGAATATTTAAAAAAAATAGGTGTGCCAGAAAATATGGCATCTAATGAAAATTTAAATAATATGTATACTAATATTATTAACAAATCAATTATTGATTATCAATAGATGTATTAAATATCATCAATGAATAAATCATTAATAATTTCCATTTCTTTTTCCATCTGAGCGTCTTTTATTTCGCTTTCAAAAGCAAATACAGAAGCAACTGGGTCAACTGGTTCTGCATTTTCTTTATTATCTTCAGGATTAATTAATTTAACTAAATGACCTTCTTTTTCTAATACTTTTTTTTGATCAGGTGTGTATTTAAAAATAACTTGATATTTACCGTCCGTGTTGTCAGTCATGGGTTCAATTAATACTAAATCACCAATTTTAATTTTACCATTCCTTTTAACTGTTCCACATAAAGAAGCGGTTTTAATTTCATTATTAATAGTGTTAATTTTAAAGTGACAATTACCTAAAACTTCAGTAATATGACCATATTCTTGAGCAATATTATTTTCAGCATACTCAATAGGTAGCTTCTTAGGCGCCATACGACGCGTGTTATTGTTTCCTTTTTTATGTTTTGGCATTATAATATATGTGATTTGTTCTTTAAATTCATTATATTTCAATTTTTCTAATAAAATATCAACCAAAGGTTGATATATTTATTAGAAAGTTAATACATTTTCTATGAAAAATCTAGGATTTTTCATAGCTATGTATCAATTTTTATGATATTATACTAATAACCTATGGTTATTAATTGCGTGGACGTTTATATAAAAATCTAGCTTTATAAATTAAGTATAAAAAAATAATATTAAAATATATTATATATTATATGCAAGATTTACATTTATACATTACATTGATAGTTTTATTGATATTAATTATTACTGTTTATATTTTATCTAATAATAATTTAAATATAAAAGTAAGAGAAGTATTACAAGAAGCAGAAAATATAGATTTAAAGTCATTAGCCGAATATTCAGAAACAGTTAATGAAACTGTAAGTAAATTAAATGAAATGGATAGAAAAATAACCAAAGACACACAAGCTATTAGTTTTGATATTATTAATAAGACTACTACTATTTCATCTGACTTAATAGCTACAAGCTTTGGTATTAAAAAAGGTGATGTTACTACTACTATTATTACAAATGATAAAAATATAAATGGAAATACTATAATTGCAAATGAGAGTATTACATCTCATGGTATTATAAATGCAAAAAATGGTATAACAGTAGATAATGGTATAATATCTAGTGGTAATATAACATCTAATAGTATTATAACAGCAAATGCTGGTTTATTAGTTAAAAATGGTATAACAGTAGATAATGGTATTATAACAGCAAAAAATGGTTTAATGTCTGATGATATTATAACAGCAAAAAATGGTTTAATAGCTGATGGTATTATAATAGCGAATGCTGGTTTAACATCTAGTGGCATTATAACAGCATATAATGGTTTAACAGTAAATAATGGTTTAACAGCAAATGGTATTATAACAGCAAATGCTGGTTTAACAGTAAATAATAGTTTAACAGCAAATGGTGGTTTAACAGTAAATAATGTTTTAACAGCAAATGGTGGAATGACAACAACAACAATATTAGTAAATGGTAATATAACATCAAAAGGTCTTACGATAAATAATGATAACTCAGACCAAATATCTACTATAATAACATCTCAAGGACAAATAAATACAAGTGTATTAAATGCAAGTTTTCAAGTAATTACTCCTATGCTTATATTAAATGGTGTTGATTTAATGAAACTATTAAAATCACAATCAATGAATGTTGGTTTTTGTATAACTAGTGGTATTATAAATTTTCCATTATATTTAGGTTCTTTTACATTTATCGCTTCAAATCCACCAAATCCTGTATTTGATACTAGATTTATAAATACATCTCTAAATGGAACAATCACAAAATTATATATAAATAAAGGCTATAGAATAACAGTGTATAGTACTTCAAATACTGCAACATCAACTCAACCTATATTGTATAAAGTATTTGAAAATACAGACCAAGATGTACCAAAATTATTCGATATAAATATAACTGTTAAATTTGATAATAAAACAACGCCAACCGGAACAGAAGCAATCCCTACAGCATCACAAATAACACCAGTTAATGGTAATATTAGAGCATATAAAGCTGAATGGATTGGATTTTAACAAATAACCGTCAGTTTCACCATCAAATAAAAGGATATCGAATGGAACAACAAGTATAAGGATTTAAGTTAAAATTTTTTAATTTTAGTAAATTAAAAAATTTAATATATCTTAATATATATATGACAGAAAATGAAATATTATATTTAGTTATTTTTATAATGGCAATCGCAATAGTATATTTATATTACAAAATCAGTAAAACCTCTGAAAAATTTGAAGTAACTGATACTACAATTAATAATGCTATTAGTAAGTATTATAAAGCAGACATTGATTCCATTAGAAATTTAGCTGTAATTACTAAACAAATTATGGACTCAGAAGGTCAAGATTTTTTAAGATTACCTGCAACTAATACTATAATTAAAAATTTACAAGTAGATGGAAACGTTAAATTTACTAATAAAAATACAAATATAATAGAAATATTTCCTAAATATATGGTTATATCATGGGCATCAGCTGATATACCTAAAGGATGGGCTTTATGTGATGGTAAAAAATATAAAATTACTGCTGATGGGACTACTACTGAAACATTAGATACAGATGGTATTAATACACCAGATTTAAGAGGTAGATTTGTATTAGGTTCAAATCCATCAAAATTTACTGATGTAAATCAAACTGTTATATCAGAAAGAACATTAAATGATTTTAGTGGTGAAGAAAACCATATATTAGACATAACTGAAATACCAGAACATAGACATTTTGTATTTTACGATGGGCCATTCCCTGACGCTTATCCAAATAGAGTTCTAGCAGAAAAAATATACTCAACCGATGTTAATGTCGCTATAAATCCTGGTATGATTGGTCTTATTAATAATCAAAGTGCACCAATGGCATTTGTTAAAGCTGGTTCTGATAGTCCAAATTATTTAATGATATCTGCATGGGGTAATGAACCAAATGTAGGTAAAACATCACACAAACTTATTGATTATGCTTCAAACCCAGTTAATTCTAATAAAGCACATAATAATATGCCACCTTTTTATGTTTTAACTTACATTATGAAATTATAAATTTTATTTATATTGAATACATTATGAAATTATAAATTTTATTTATATTGAATACATTATGAAATTATAAATTTTATTTATATTGAATACATTATGAAAT